>WNFJ01642014.1_pt1 | contig 45504 bp, 42 predicted proteins | sample 5400461 | NCBI WGS metagenome assembly WNFJ01 (sample SAMN13153349, study PRJNA577476) | soil metagenome | isolation source: 115 cm saprolite on Douglas fir-dominated hillslope | place: USA:California | collected 2013-09-17
GCTAATTCCCGCCCCAGCCGTTGGCGGCAGCCAGTGAATCTTACCCGTCCGCGTTGAATGGCAGTGTTCACCCAGGGGGGTGTTTTCAACGGAGCGCTGAGAGAAAGCCGCTTTGATCAACACTAGGTTCTGGTGACCTACTTCCTCACGTTTTCCTGCTATGGTGCTCGGCTACACGGTGAAGAATCAGGATCGGTAGATCCAAAGCATAACGTGCCGGGAAGCCGGTTGATTGAACCAAATACCCCTCGAGTTTCCTCAGAACGACACAGGATGACGCAGGAACCCTACGAATTGGATCATCAAAGGCGGGAGCTTGTTTTAGAAGCCGTTCGCGAACACTGTAGCTATCGCAACTGGCAGTTGATAGCGGTACATGTTCGTACGAATCACGTTCACATCGTCATCGATGCGTCTGAACAACCAGAAAAGGTACTAAATGAGCTGAAGGCTTATGCCAGTCGGAAACTCAACCAAGTGGGCTTGGATGCGCCTGACCGCCGACGCTGGAGTCAACATGGGAGCACGCGGTATTTGTGGAAACACGAGGATGTTGAGGCTGCGATCGGGTATGTCGCCGATGGTCAAGGTGAACCGATGGCGCTGTACGTCAACGAACATAGGTGGTAGCGCTCCCTTCCGGTCGCGGCTCAGTTGCGAAAGAACGAGGTTGATTTGAAGCGCACGTTATAATGAAGTGTGCCGAAGGTCACCATCGACGGGAAGACCGTGGAGTTCGAATCGGGCAAGCTTCCTTATGAAGAACACGGCAAGCCTGAATCGCTTCTGGATGTGTGCCTGAATTTCGGGATCCACCTCGAGCACGCGTGCGGCGGAAATTGCGCCTGTACCACCTGCCACGTCATCATCACCAAGGGCATGGAAAACCTCTCGGATATGGACGACGACGAAGCGGACCGGCTGGATATGGCCGCTGGGCTCACGCTGCGCTCGCGGCTCGGATGCCAATGTATCGTGCAAGGCGACATCGAAGTCGAGATTCCTTCCTGGAACCGTAACTATGTGAGCGAGGGCGGCGGGTCGATGAATCTAGGCGATGCGATCCCGGCCGGCAAGAGATAGCCGCGTGCGGAAATCTCTCGCGATCGTGCTGTTGGGAGCGGCGTGTGGTTGCGCGCAAGAGGGACCGCAGCCGCGCTATGTCGACCCGGGCAAGCCCGGACAACCGCCCTCGGATGCGATCGTGCTATTCAACGGCAAGGATCTTTCCGAGTGGGTCCACAGCGACGGCTCGCCGGCGAAATGGCCGGTCGCTGATGGCGCCATCACCTGCAAGAGCGGCACCGGCGACATCCATAGCAAGCGAAAGGTCGGCAGTGCCCAGATACACGTCGAGTTTGCCACGCCGAACATGCCTCAAGCCAAGAGCCAGGCGCGCGGCAACAGCGGCGTCTACATCCAGAGCCGCTACGAGGTGCAGATCCTGGATTCCTATCAGAACCCGACGTACGCCAACGGTTCCTGCGGCGCGCTTTACGGCCAGTATGCGCCGCTGGTGAATGCCTGCCGACCGCCCGAGCAATGGCAGACGTACGATATCGTCTTTCACGCGCCGAAATGCGGAGCGGACGGCAAGGTGACTGAGCCGGGCACGCTCACGGTGCTGCAAAACGGCGTCCTGGTGCAGGATCACGTGACCGTTAAAGGCGTCACCGCCGGCGGCGACACGAAGACCAGCGTCTGCGACCCGGGCCCGCTGCTTTTACAGGATCACTATCATCCTGACGTCAAAGAGACGTTCATGCGATTCCGGAATATCTGGTACAGGCCGCTGGATTAATATTTTCTCGCCTCGGCCTCCGCCGCCCGCATCACGCGCAGCAGATTCCCGCCATAAATCTTGTGGACGTCGCCGGCCGAGTAACCCTTCTCCAACAGCGCACGCGTAAGGTTGGGGAATTTCGCAACGTCTTCCAGGTTCGTGGGAGCGCACTGTATGCCATCGAAATCGCTGCCGATCCCAGCGGCGTTGACTCCGGCGATCTTCACGATGTGATCGATGTGCGCCACGACGTCGGCCAAAGTGGCAGGCGGCACGGTTTTGCGGTACTCCTCCATCAACGCCCGGTCATTCTCTCCGCGGGCCGCCATGATCTTGGGAAGCAGGTCCTTCGAGGCATCGGCGGTTTTTTGCGAAAGGAACTCGCACGCGAAGTTGACCTGCACTACGCCGCCTTTCTTCGCCAGCGCGACGATCATTTCGTCGGTCATGTTACGTGGAACGTTCGATATCGCCCGGCACGAGGAGTGCGAGGCGAATGGCGGCGCGGCGCTCACCTCGAGCGCGTCCCAGAACGTCTTGTCGGCCACGTGTGAAATATCTACGATCATGCCCAGCCGGTTCATCTCGCGCACTACCTGCTTGCCGAAGTCCGTCAGACCGTTGTGATGCTGCACGCCGGCTTTGTCCATGTCGCCGGAGGAATCGGCCCAGTTGTTGGTGTTCGAATGGGTCAGCGTCATGTAGCGGATGCCCAGCGCGTAATAATCGCGCAGCAGCCGCAGGCTGTCCTCGATGGCGTGCCCGCCTTCGATGCCCATCAACGCGGCGATCTTACCCTGCTTGTGTATGCGCTCGATGTCGTCTGCCGTGCCGGCGAAGACGAAATCGTTGGGATAGCGCGCGATGATGTCGTGGCGCACGGTATCGATCATGTCCAGCGTGCGGTGCGCGGAGTGGTTGCCGTTGACGTAGTTCGCCCCGACATACACTGCGAAGAATTGCGCTCCCACGCCGCCTTCACGCAAAGCCGTCAGGTTCGTGTGCCCGTCGTTCTTGGCTTTGCCGATGTCGTAGCCGTCCACGGTGCGGCTGGTGATGTCGTTGTGGGTGTCGATGAGCAGCGCGGATTTGTGAACCTTCTGGACCTCTGCGTCGCTTACGTTGCGCGTCTGCCCGAACGTCATCAGAACCAAAGTCATTAGGCCGCAGATGAACGCGGATGAACGCGGATAACGAATTGGTCTCATGGCAAGACTATACCGCTTGACAATGCTTGCTATTTCCTCTATCTTGTAGAAATGTTGCCCATCCTGAAAAGCATCCTCGCGGTTCTGGGCGGTGACGTGGCTGCATGGATCGCACCGCGATGGCCCATCCGGCACGCCCTGGCGCTGGCCGGATTCGTGTTCGTTATGAGTATTCTTTCGGCGCGGACGCTCGGAGGCCGCCAGCCTCGCTGGTATCAAGTGCTTCTGGCCGTGCTCATGCCATTGGCGGTCATCTTTGGCGGTTACATGCGTCGAGCGTAAACAATGTCCAAGGGCGCCTACCTCGGGGAGTTCGAACAGATTGTGCTGCTGGCGCTGTTGCGCCTGCGTGAGCGGGCCTACGGAATGCGCATCCGCCAGGAGATCGAGGAGCGAACCGGCCGGCCCGTCTCCATCGGCGCGATTTATGCGACACTCGACCGCATGCAGTCCAAGGGCTATGTGTCTTCCTGGCTTGCCGATCCCACGGCCGAGCGCGGCGGGCGCGCCAAGCGGTTCTTTAAGATGGAAGCTGCCGGTATAACCGCTCTCAAACAGTCGCAAGACGCTTTGAACCGAATGCTCAAAGGAGTCCGAATCGAAGGGAGTACCGCATGAAACGAAACCCGCCGAAGCTGGCAGTTGCATTGTTGAACGCGTTTGTACCGGATGAGGAGCGCGAATCGATTCCTGGCGACCTGGCCGAAGAATTCGCCACGGCGAACCGGTCGAATCTTTGGTATTGGGGACAAGTGGCGCGCTCGCTGGCGTATCTCGCTTGGCGATCGTTCGGCCGACCGGGGCTCTCGATTCTCGCAGGTTATGCAGTGATGGCTGCTGCCGTGGTCGCTGCGGACATGGCAGTCGGGAAGCTGTTCCCTGCGTGGATGCAACCTCGCGTTGGTTTCACGCTGGTGAATCTGATTTACAGCGTCCTGTTCGTCGTGACGGGCGGATACGTGACGGCTTGGCTGGCGGGACGCGCCGAAATACGAAACTCGCTCGCTCTGGGCGTCCTGTGTCTCGCGATGGGAGGATACTACCTGCTGAAAACTCCCGCAATCGAGCCGCAGTGGTATCGGATCAGCCTGGTGTCGCTCGGGCTTCCGGCGGCGCTATTGGGCGGCTACCTGCGCATCAGGCTGCGACGGCGTCTCGCGTAGCTTCCGCACGGGCGAAGTCACCAACCAGACCGTCGCCAGCAGTAGGCCGAACACGGTCATGGTCAACGTTGCACGGATTCCAAATGATGCAGCCAACACGCCGCCGGTCAGAGCGCCGAGCGGTAACACTCCGCGCGTCGCCAATTGCATCGCTGCGTTCACGCGTCCGAGTACGGACTCGGGCGTAACCGATTGCCGGAGTGTCAGCTCGGCGACGTGAAGTGTCATGAAGGCTGTGTCGCCGAAGAGCTGCTGTGCAAAGAGAAACGCCATCGCCAGCGCCACGGGACCGTGCGCGAGCGGGATCAAGGCGTAGGCCAGCATAATTGTAAATGCGGACCCGATCAGTGTGCGACCCACTCCCAATCGTTTTCCGATCACGGGTGCAACGGTCGCGCCGATCATCGCTCCCACGCCTCCCATGGCAATCACCACGCCCAATTCCGCCGGGCTCATTCGGAGCTCGCGAATGGCGAATAGAACGTACAGCGGTCCGACGAATCCGATGGAGAAGTACATCGTCAACCAGAAACCTGCGATGGGCCGGAGCAGAGGATGATGGAAGACGAAGCGCAGACCGGCGATCGTCTCTTCTCGCGGGTGGTGCGAGGTGGGCGGTGGGGGGTGGATCGGCTCTGGCTTGCGGATCAGGCTTACACACAGGGCTGAAAATAGGAACGAAATCGCGTCGAACAGGATCGCGATCGGGGCTGTGATGAGTTGCACTAAAATGCCGGTGAGGCTGGGGCCGGCGATTTCGGCGGCGGCGGCGCTCATTCCCAACTTGCTGTTGCCTTCCAGGAGATTCTCGCGCTCCACCAGCGATGGAAGATAGCTCTGGTAGGCGACGTCGAAGAAGACGGTGCAGAAACCGGTGAGCGCGATGACTCCGTACAGGTGCGCCATCGAAAGGCGATGTAGAAGCGCGGCGATCGGAATGGTGAGCAATATTGCTGCACGCGCAAGGTCCGCTGCGATCATGATCGGCCTCCGGCGCAAGCGGTCCACCCACACGCCCGCAAGCAGTCCGAACAGCAGCACCGAGGCCGCGCCGACCGCGGTCAGGAAGCCCATCTGCTCCGGCTTCGCTCCCAGCACGATCACGGCGGTGTAGGGGACGCCGTCGCGCGTGATCCTGGATCCGATTTCCGAAATCGTCTGGCCGATCCACAGCTTCAGGAAGCCGGGATCGCGCCACAGGACACCGAAACGAGACTTGGGCTTTTGGTTAGTGATAAAATCCACCATCACATGAAACAGAGTCTGGTTGCTGAACTCGTTGCGGAATTTCTGGGGACGATGGTCCTGATTCTTTTTGGTAACGGCGTCGTCGCCATGGTGGTTCTATTCGGTACGGGCCTGCCGGGCGAAATCGTCAAGGGCGGTTACACCAACATCACGCTCGCCTGGGGACTCGCGGTCACCATGGGCATCTACATCGCCGGAAAAATCAGCGGCGCACACTTGAATCCGGCGGTGACGATCACGCTGGCCGCCTTTCGCGGCTTCCCCTGGCGCAAAGTGCTCCCTTATTGTATCGTTCAGATCGCGGGCGCATTCGTGGCCGCGGCGCTGGTGTTCTGGAATTATCATCCGGCGTTTATGCGCGTTGACCCCGGGTTGGATCACACGGCCGGCGTGTTCACCACGTTTCCGGCGTTTCCCGAACTGCTCTCGGCCGGTTTGCTCGACCAGACCATCGGCACGGCGCTACTCCTCCTGATGATCTTCGCGCTTATCGACGAGCGCAATCAGCCGCCGGGGAATCTGACGCCGATGATGATCGGGCTGGTGGTGGTTGTGATCGGAATGTCGTTCGGCGGCATGCACGGATACGCGATCAATCCGGCGCGCGATTTCGGCCCGCGGCTCTTCACCGTCGCCGCCGGATTCAAGAACAACGGCCTGACGGACGGCGCCATGGTGTTCTGGGTCCCGATTGTCGGCCCGATCGTTGGCGGACTGATCGGCGGCGCGGTCTACGACTTCGGCATCCGGCGATTCTTGCGGGACAGTAACCTCCGTCCCTAATCGAATCTTCCGGCCATCCCATTTTGGCTCAAGGGTTTGCATCAACCACTAAATTAGGGACGGAGGTTACTGTCCCGAATAAGATCCAGCGCCTGTCGTCGTCATTCAAGAATTTCATTTCGTCACGAACCACCGTGAGGGCCTTGGTGTAGCTTGCGACGCGTTCCACGATCGGCCAGTCGGTAGCCCACATCAGCCGTTGCGGCCCGAATTTCGCGTATAAGCGCTTGACGAATTCCTGCGCATCCAGGTAAGGATACGGCTGTTTGGAAATCGACCAGGTGTGCGAAATCTTGACAAAGACTTTCGGATACCGCGCCAGCGCGATCAGCTTCTCCAATTCCTGCGGCCGGTCGATCGGGCAATCGGCCATGTGGTCGATGACGATCGTGAGATCCGGGAATCGCTCCGCCAGCCGCTCGACGTCCGGCATGCGCGTGATCGGCGCCAGAATCGTCATCGGCACTTTCAGCCGCCCACAGCGTTCCCACAGCGGCGGCATCAAGGGGCCGCGGATCCAGTCGCCGGATGCGTCGCCCGCCGGACTCAGCCGCACACCGTGGAACCGCTGCTCCTCCACCAACTGCGCGAGCCTGTCGGGCGAACCGGGATCCACTGGATCCACCCGGCACACGCCCCGGAAATACTGCGGATACTGCTTCAGCGCGTCCGCAACGAAACGGTTGTCCCAGCGGTAGCCGATATACTGGATGAGCACCGTTTTCTCCACGCCGTGCTGCTTCATGAGCGCCAGCAGCATTTCGGGCGTGGCGTCGCCTTCTGGCGGATGCGTCGTCTCTTTCGCCCACGGATATTTCGGATCATGCTTCCAGACGTGAACGTGCGGATCGATGATGCGGTACTTGGGAAGAGCCGCAGCCATGGATGCCATCAGGAAATCTCTCCGGCCCCACTCAGACATAGACCGGCTCGAGCGACTTCACCACGTACGCGCCGCACCGTTCGTAGCTTGCGCGCGGCCCATTGCGCGCGATGTCGAGATCGACGCAGAGCCAGCCCTTGTATGCAATCGACTTCAGCACCCGGTGGCAGGCCGGGAAGTCGATTTCACCGTCGCCCAGATCGAAGATGTTGGGCTTGAAATCCTGCGCAAGACCAGCACGCTTGGCATCTTTGTAATCCAGGAACATCAGCCGCTCGCGATGTTTGTTCAGCATTTGCGCGACGTCCGCGCCCGCCAGGTGCACGTGCGCCGTGTCGGGCGAAAAATGGAACAGCTTCGGATCGGTCAGCTCCATGGCGCGATCCATTTCCAGCGCGTTCTCGACCATCTGGCCCAGATGATTGTGCAGTCCGGCGCGGAATCCCATTTCTCCCGCAACTTCGCCGATGCGATTGAATGCCGCGCACATGTTGGCGAAGGCGTCCGCCGCGTCAGCTCCCTTGGACCGGCGTGACGGCGAGAAAACCACCAGATGCTGCGCGCCGAAGTTTTTCAGGAATTCGATCGCTGTGCGCGCATCGGCCAGCACCTTCGCAAGTTGCGCCGGATCGTGCGTGGCGCCATTGAACGATATCGTTATCACGAACACACCACGCTTGGAAGCTTCTTTCTCCAACTGCGCCGCCGTGATGTCGTAGGTTTTGAGAATCGCCGGAAACTGCGTGAGCCGGATGCCGATGAACCCGGTGTCGCGCATCACGTCCAGGATGTCGGTGAATGGCACGCGGGGAAACGAATTCCACAGGTTGGCGCCCAACGCCCAGCGGACATTTTTGTTAGCCGGCAGCCGCGCGGCGGCCGAAGCCAGCGAACTTGCCAGGGTCGCGAGAAGCGCACGCCGCGTCATCGGCTGGCATGGTAGCATGCCCGTCCCAACGGCCGGGGCGCTGTCTATTTTGACGGGAGCGCAAAAACCACGTAAGCGTGCGGAGACACATCGGACGGATCGGGCCGGCGGAGTCCGAAGTTGAAATTCAGACCATTCCCGGCCGCGACGCAGAATGCGATGTACTGGCGTCCGCCGGCTTGGTAAACCGCGGGCACGCCGTCCGATCCTACCGGCAGCTCTTTTTCCCATAGCACTGCGCCTGTGTCTTCGTCATAGGCGCGTATTTTGTGATCCGAAGCCGTCGCTGCGAAGATCAATCCGCCCGCAGTGACAACCGGGCCCCCGCGCGGATCGCGCGCTCCGGTGTTCGAATGACCTTCTTTTTCGAGATCCAAAACACCTCCGTTGGGAATCTGCCAGCGAATGCTGCCGCTGTTCAGATCGTATGCCGTCAGCGTGGACCACGGCGGCCCTATGGATGCCAGGCCCGTGCTCACGGTCATGAAGTTGATGGGCGCGTTGTATCGGATGAATCCCTCCGGATCGGACGAGGCTCGCGCGGGGCCCGTCTCGCCGGCATTCACCTGCGCGGGCAGCTCCAGCTTATCGAGCGTGGGGTGTTCCTTGGTGATCACATACAAAAATCCTTTTTCCGGATTCACCGCGACGCTGCCCCAATTCGCGCCGCCGTTATGGCCCGGAAACGAGATCGTTCCTCGCAAGCTCGGCGGTGTATATAAGCCTTCGTTGCGCGAATTCTTGAGTAACTCGCGGATCTTGGCCTGCTCGGCTTCGGTCGCGAAAGGATTGATATCTTTTTCGGTGAAGGTGAGCCGGCCGAATGGAGGCGGCTTGGTCGGAAAAGGTTGTGTGGGCGAGCTGAATTCACCCGGCACGTCGGACTGAGGCACCGCGCGCTCCTCAATCGGCCACAGCGGCTCTCCCGTCACGCGGTTGAAGACATATAAATAACCGAACTTGGTGGCTTGCGCGACCACATCCACGCTGCGGCCGTTATGTTTTACAGTGAGCAGCTTCGGCGCTACCGGGAGATCGTAGTCCCACAGATCGTGATGGACGGTCTGGAAGTGCCACAAGCGCTTGCCCGTGCGCGCATCCAGCGCCAGCAGCGAATTGCCAAACAGGTTGTGCCCTTTGCGGTTGCCTCCGTAGAAATCGTAGCGCGCGGTCCCCAGCGGGAAATATGCGATGCCCCGTTTCTCGTCGATCGTCAGCTCGCTCCAGTCGTGCACGCCGCCGGCGGTCTTCCAGGCTTCGGGAGGCCAAGTGTCGTAACCAAATTCTCCCGGGCGCGGAATCACGTGGAAGGTCCAAACCAGTTTGCCGGTGATGGTGCTGTAGGCATGAATATCGGCCGGCGCGGAATCGTAACCCGGCCCGCTGGCGGGAAGCGGCGCGATGACGAGATTTTCGAAAACGCGCCCCGGATTGCTGGTCTGCAACGGCCGGTTCACATCGCGATCCAGGCCGACGCGCAGATCGGCTCGTCCGTGATCGCCGAAACTTTCGATGCTTTTACCGGTGCGCGCATCGATCGCCGTCAGGTAGCCGCCGTTGATAAAGAACAGACGCCGGTCGGAGCCGTCCTTGCTTTCCCAATAGTTGATGCCCCGCTGGCCCACCACGCCGGTGTTGGCGTGCGACCAGATCTCCTTGCCTGTGCCCGCGTCCAGCGCCACAACGGAGTTGCGATTGGCCAGCAGATACATTACGCCGTCCACGACGATTGGATCGAACAGGAGCGTTCCGGGGCCGGCCGGATAAGTCCAGGCGACTTCAAGCTGCTTGACGTTGCTCTTATTGATTTGCTTGAGCGACGAGTACTGCGAAGAATCGGCTCCGCCCAAGTACTGGCGCCAAGTGTCGAACGGGCGGTCCGCAGCCTGAGCGACAACGGAAATAAAGAGCCACGACAACGCGAATGAGTGCTTCAAACGGGGGCCTCCTGCCTAAAGAAACTAGCACGACCGAATGGACAACGTGTATCTGCCGGTTGGATCGCCTGACGGCACCGCGCATAGCTCAAGTTAATTTGTGCCAGCGGTGAGTAACGTGTTCCGGCCAGATCACGGTTTTACGTGGGCCGCCGGCAGGAGGCTGGTGATCATCCGGAAACTGTCTGCATAAGCGCTTTTTATACCACCAACCTCTTGCATTTGCCGGACCGTTCGGTTACTCTGGATTCAATGATCAGTTCGGACAGGACCGCTGGTACCGCCCTCGCCCTACCGGGCGTGGCTGTCGCCGCTATCCTTCCGGTTGGTCAGCTTCCGAAGCTGCTTCCGATTATTATTATTCAGGTCGCCGTACCCGGCCCCGCCTGAACGGCTTCGGAAACGAGTTTCCAAAGGCCATCGGCGGGCAAACAAAACCCGCAGATGGCCTTTTTCGTTGGAGGAGACTAATGTCGACGAGCACCACTCATCGAGCCAGTGGCGCGACGGACGCAAAACTGATGTCCGGCGCTCAAATTCTGCTGGAATGCCTGGTCCGCGAAAACGTGGACTGCATTTTCGGCTACCCCGGCGGCGTCACGCTACCGCTATACGACGCCTTTTACGACCATCCCCTTCGCCACGTCCTGGTTCGCCACGAGCAGAACGCGGCGTTCGCGGCGGAAGGCTACGCGCGCTCAACCGGGCGCGTCGGAGTCTGCTGCGCCACTTCGGGACCCGGCGCGACCAACCTGGTCACCGGCCTGGTGGATTCCATCATGGACTCGATTCCCATCGTCGCCATCACCGGCCAGGTCTCCACCAAATTGATCGGCAGCGATGCGTTCCAGGAGGCCGACACCTTCGGCATCACCCGGTCCTGCACCAAACATAACTTTCTGGTCAAGAACATCGGGGAATTACCTCAAGTGGTCCATGAAGCGTTCTATATCGCTTCCAGCGGCCGGCCCGGGCCGGTCCTGGTGGACATTCCGAAAGACGTTTTCCAGGCGCAGTCGCACTACACGCCAGTCTCCGCCATTCATCTTCCCGGCTACAAGGTATTCACCGAAGGGCACACCGGCCAGATTCGGCGCGCCGCGCAGATGATCTGGGATGCGCAACGGCCGTTTGTGTACGCAGGCGGCGGCATCATCGCGGCCAACGCGTCCGACGAGCTGCGCGAGCTGGTGGAGATGGTGGATGCCCCCGCGGTGAACACGCTCATGGGTCTGGGGGCCCTTCCGGCCGAGCACCGCAATTTCATCAGCATGCCCGGGATGCATGGCAGCTACGCGGCCAACATGGGGATGAGCAACGCCGACCTGCTGATCGCGCTGGGCGTGCGCTTCGACGACCGCGTCACCGGCCGTCTGGCCGCCTTCGCGCCGCACGCCAAGGTAATTCATGTCGACATCGATCCAGCCGAGATCGGCAAAAACCGCGTACCGGACTTGCCCATTGTCGGCGACGTGAAGCGCGTTCTTCAGAAACTGAACAAGGTGTTGCAGGAACTCGCTCCGGCTAATCAGAAGAAGCAGGCCGAGGCGCGCCGGGCCTGGTGGCACCAGATTCACGAGTGGCGCGCAGAGCATCCACTGACGCCCGAAGTTTCCACTACGGAAATCAAGCCGCAACACGTGGTGCGCGAAATCGACCGGCTGTCCGGCGGCCGCGCCATCGTAACCTCTGACGTCGGGCAGCACCAAATGTGGGGCGCGCAATTCATCCGCTTCAACGAACCGCGGCTGTGGATCAACTCGGGCGGCCTCGGTTCCATGGGATTCGGCCTGCCTGCGGCCATTGGCGCTCAATTCGCCCGGCCGGACAAGCTGGTCTTCGCGCTGGTCGGCGACGGCGGATTCCAAATGTCGATTCCGGAGCTGGCCACCATCGCCAACCACGGGCTGCCGATCAAGATCGTGGTGATGAACAACGGCTATCTGGGCATGGTGCGCCAGTGGCAGGAGCTGTTCTACAACAACCGGCTCTGCCAGGTGGAACTCAATTGTTTCCCGGACGCCGAGAAACTGGCCGGCGCTTACGGATTCAAAGGGCGGACCATCGAGAACCCGCAGGAATTAGCGCCGGCGCTGGAAGAAGCCGTGCGCGAGAACGGCCCGTACTTGCTGAACGTGCGCGTCTCGCCTTACGAGAACGTATATCCGATGGTCCCGGCGGGCGGGGCGATCAATGAAATGGTGCTAGGCCCGCCGCAACCAGTGGAGGCATGAGATTGCTGAAAAAGAGAGACTGCTCAAGGTGGGGTCAGGCTTTCAGCCTGCCGTCGGGCTTCTGCCCGGCGCGCGCTAGACCAAGGGAAATCCTCTGGCAACCCAACCAACCCCGCAGTAACAGGATTATTTTCAATATAACGCCGCACTCGCCGAAACTCGTTTTCATCGCGGACCAAATGATCGTAGCTTTCGTCCTGCCAAAAGGGTTGGTTGCTGCGGCTGAGAATCCGGTTTGCTTCGTGACCGGTGTACCCCTTGAGCGAACGCAACAAGCAGGAGGGTTCCACGTAAGGTGTGACCAACAGATGGACGTGATTGGGCATGATTACGTAAGCGTGCAGATCATAGCGGTGCAAACGATCTTGGCCATCGTGGAGCGCCTGGAGAACAAGCTCGGCAATTTCGCGCTGGCGCAGGAAGACAGGCCCGCTCCGCCCGCGGTCCAACAAGCGATCCATCGCGACGAACGCCTCACCGGAAGAGAGACGCGCCGGCGGAAACACTCGGTTGTGAGGAAGGCTTCCATGCAAGCGGAACGTCACAAACAGCGGCTGTCCGACGATGTTCCAGTGCGGGAGACGGCGTTCATACCGACTCATGCCTGTATCGTGCCGACGTTCGGACATTCTTCTCATTCTTTCAGCCGACGAGCCGGGCGGAAGCCCGGCTGCAGCCCAGAAGGGCTGCCCCACAAACAGCAATGCTCCAAATAATTTCACTCCTGGTCGAGAACAAGCCCGGCGCACTGATGCGCGTCACTGGCGTGTTGAGCGCGCGCGGCTACAACATCGAAAGCCTGACCGTCGCGCGTACACTCGATCCCACGCTCTCGCGCATCAGCATTGTCGTGGATATCGAGCCGCAACTGCGCGGTCAGGTGATCAAGCAGATGAACAAGTTGATCAACGTGCTGCAGGTTGCCGATCTCACCGAATCCGCCGCGGTGAAGCGGGAAATGGTGCTGCTGCGCGTGCGCCCTCCGCTCGCAAGCCGCACAGCGGTTCTGAAAGAAGCCGAAATTTTCGGCGCCCGCGTAGTGGATTCTTCCACCGAAGGATTCGCGCTCGAAGTGACCGGCGATTCCGAAAAACTCGACGAGTTCATCGACCTGATGCGCAGCTACGGCGAGATCGAAGTAACCCGCTCCGGCACCGTAGCCGTATCGCTCGAAGTAAAAAAACTCCGCCTCTCCGCACCGGTTCCAAAACACACCCACGTCGTGGAACAGAACGAGAAACTAGAAACGAGAAACTAGAAACATGTCCAACAGATTCTACGAAAAAGACGGCAACGCCTCTCTATTGAAAAATAAGACCGCCGCGATAATAGGCTATGGAAGCCAGGGCCACGCCCACTCACTCAACTTGCGCGATAGCGGCGTGAACGTCGTGGTCGGCCTGCATAAAACGAGCAAGAGCGCCGCGAAGGCGGAGGCCGCGGGGCTGACGGTGCTCCCGGTCAGCGATGCCACCAAGGCGGCTGATGTTGTGATGATCCTGGTTCCCGATCACATCCAGGCCGATCTTTACAACGCGGAAATCGCGCCGCACATGACCAAGGGCAAGACGCTCATGTTCGCGCACGGCTTCAACATTCATTTCCAGCAGATCAAGCCGCCCGCCGAAGTGGACGTGTCCATGATCGCGCCCAAAGCCCCAGGCCACCGCGTGCGCGAGTTGTTCACCGAGGGCGTGGGAGTGCCCGCGCTGGTGGCGGTCCATCAGAATCCATCCGGCAAGGCGCTCGAGAACGCCCTGGCTTACGCTTTGGCGCTGGGTTGTCTCAAAGCGGGCGTCATTGAAACGACGTTCCGGGAAGAGACCGAAAGCGACCTGTTCGGCGAGCAATCGGTGTTGTGCGGCGGCGTGAGCGAATTGATCCGGGCGGGCTTCGAAACCCTGGTCGAGGCCGGCTACGCCCCTGAAATCGCCTACTTCGAGTGCCTACATGAATTGAAGCTGATTGTCGATCTTATTTACGAAGGCGGCCTCAGTTATATGCGTTTCTCGGTTTCCGACACCGCCGAGTACGGCGATTACACTCGCGGCCCGCGCATCGTGAACCGGGGGACGCGCGAGGAAATGAAGAAGATTCTGAGCGAGATCCAGTCGGGCCAGTTCGCCCGCGAGTGGATCGCTGAGAACAAGACCGGACGCCAAAAGTTTCTGGCGATGCGCGAAGCCGCGCGCGATTCCAACATCGAGCGCGTCGGCCGCGAGCTGCGCCAGATGATGACATTTTTGAAAAAGAGGAAGGAGGCCGGCGTCCCGCAGGAACAAGAGGCGGCCGCGGTCACCAAGTAAGGCAGCACAGGCTTCAGCCTGTGAACAAACATATGCGTATTCAAACTTTCGATACAACGCTTCGGGACGGCACGCAAGGCGAAGCCGTCTCTTTTTCCGTCGACGATAAACTGGTCATCGCTCAAAAGCTGGACGAGCTGGGTATCGATTACATCGAAGGCGGCTGGCCCAACTCCAATCCGAAGGACAAGGAGTTCTTCCGGCGCGCCCGCGAGCTGAAGCTGAATCACGCCCGTCTGACTGCGTTTGGATCCACGCGCTTCTCCAAGAACAAAGTAGATCAGGATCCAAACGTCCGCGCTTTGCTCGAGGCCGAAACACCCACGGTGTCGATTTTTGGCAAGAGCTGGGAACTGCACGTGCATCGCGCCCTGGGCATTAAAGAAGACGAGAATCTCAAGCTGATCGCGGAGACGGTGAAGTACCTGAAGGACCACGGCCGTGAAGTGATCTACGACGCCGAACATTTTTTCGACGGCTACAACGCCAATCCGGATTTCGCAATGCGGACGCTCGAAGCAGCCAAGAACGCGGGCGCCGATATTCTGTGCCTGTGCGACACCAACGGCGGCAACCTGACGCATCGCATCGTGGAGATCGTTGCGGAGGTCCGCAGGCGTTTCGACGGCACACTGGGGATTCACACCCACAACGATGCGGATGTGGCTGTGGCGAACGCCATCGCGGCGGTTGAAGCCGGCTGCACGCACGTGCAAGGCTGCATCAACGGCTACGGCGAGCGCTGCGGCAATGCGAATCTGGCTTCCATCATCGCCAATTTGGAGCTGAAGCTCGGCCACACCACCATCGGCCGCGACAACCTGCAGAACCTGGCGTCGGTGGCGCGCTACATCGCCGAGCTGGCCAATCTGCCCATGCGAAACGATCAGCCCTACATCGGCCACAGCGCCTTCGCGCACAAAGGCGGCATTCACGTCAGCGCCGTCCTTAAGGATGCCTCTACCTACGAACATGTCAAGCCTGAGACCGTCGGCAACCGCCAGCGTGTTCTGCTTAGCGACCTGTCCGGGCGCGGCAACGTGCTCTACAAACTGAAGCAGCACGGGCTGGCAGAGCGCCTGGATTCGGAAGCGCGCCGGCAGTTGCTCGAGCGCGTCAAGGACATGGAGTATCAAGGCTACGAGCTCGAAGCGGCCGAAGGCACTTTCGAGCTGCTGGTTCGGGAAGCATTGCATCCCGGCTTGAACCTGTTCGAGGTGGCCAACTACGACGTCACTACGCGCCTGATCGGCGGCACCACGGCGACTGTGACGCTACGCGTTCAGGACAGCGTCCACACGGCCACTGCAAACGGACACGGCCCGATGAACGCGCTGGATCTATGCTTGCGCCAGTGCCTCGCCTCGGTCTATCCCAAGATCGCCAACGTGCGGTTGACGGACTACAAGGTGCGCGTGCTGGATTCGAAGAAGGGTACCGCGGCGAAAGTACGCGTGCTGGTGGAATGGTCCGATCACAAGCGAAGCTGGGCGACGGTCGGCGTTTCCGACAACGTGATCGAAGCAAGCTGGCGCGCCCTTGTGGACGCAATCCGTCTGGAACTGATGCGCCTCACCGAGCAGGACGAAAACGTCGACAAAGTGGTGGAAGACTACTGCTGGGGCGTGTAGCTAAAATAGAAGCATGCCTGCTACGGCGCTCCTGACCTCCGAGCAGTTCTCTGCTCTTCCCGACCAATTCGATAAGAACGGAAATCGGCTATGGCAGGAATTGATATCAGGAGAGCTGGTTGAGATGCCGCCGTCATTCGAAGTACACAATATTGTCAAAGGCAATATCGCTCAGGTACTCATTCCGTATGTTCTTGCGAACCCGCAGCTTGGTCTCAGGGTGTGGATTGAAATGGCTTATGCCGTTACAGAGTACGATACCTTCGTTCCGGACGTCAGCGTTGCTCGCGTATCGCGACTGAGTCCCAGAACGCACAAATACATTCCCGGCGCGCCCGAGCTTGCTATTGAAGTCGTTTCTCCCTCCGACACCGCAACCCACCTGAAAACCAAAGTTGATGCGTATCTTCAAAACGGGTCAAAGACGGTCTGGGTGGTGTATCCCGACACTCGTTCCGTTATGGTGTACTCGAGCGATTCCGTCCGAGAGCTCAAAGGGGATCAGAAGATCGAAGACGCGCTTCTACCAGGTTTCTCTACGTCCGTCTCCGCTTTCTTTGAGTTGATTTGAATTCGTCACTTCGCGAGCGACTGCCTCGATTTGCTCCACCAGAAAGTCTATTTCGCGCTCCTCAATGACAAACGGCGGCGCAATCAGGATGTGATCGCCCGCGAAACCATCCGCGGTTCCCTTCCCTGGATAAACCAGCACGCCTCGATCGCGCAGCGCGTCGAACACGCGATCGGCGACGTTGGCTTCGGGCGGAAACGGCGTCTTGGCCGCGGGATCGGACACGAGCTCGATCACCTGCAGCAACCCTTTGCCGCGAACATCGCCGATTCCGGCCACCGCTTTCAGCGGCTCTAAGCGCTGGGCCAGGTACTCACCGCGTTCGCGCGAGCGCTCGACAAGTCCATGTGCGTCGATGTAGCGCTGCACCGCGAGCCCAGCCGCCACAGACGGCGGATGGCACTGATAGGTGAAGCCATGCTCCAAAGATCCGCCGCCGCGTGCGATCGCTTGCCACACGTGCTCGCGAACCAATACGGCCCCGAGCGGCGCATATCCGCTGGTGAGCCCTTTGCCCAGCAGAATAATGTCTGGCACGACTCCCCAATGCTCCATCGCGAAATACTTGCCGGTGCGGCCTCCGCCCGTCATCACTTCGTCGGCAATCAAGAGAACGCCGTAGCGGTCGCAGATTTCACGGATGCGCTGGATGTAGCCATCGGGCGGCGCGGCGCCGGAAGTCGCGCCGACAACGGGCTCCAGAATGAAGGCCGCAACAGTGTCGGCGCCCCCAGCGAGTATCGCCCGCTCCAAGTCGTCCGCGCAAGCGACGGCGCACGACGGGTACGATTTTCCGAGCGCACATCGGTAGCAAAAGCACGGAACGATGTGATCCACGGGCGCCAGCAGCGACCGATAGGCCTCGCGCCTGCGCCGATTGCCGGAGAGACCCAGCGCGCCCATGGTTGCGCCGTGATATCCATGCCAGCGCGCGACCATCCGCTCCCGTTGCGGCTCATTCCGACTGAGCCAATACTGTCGCGCGATCTTGATGGCTGTTTCAGTCGCTTCCGATCCTCCGGAAGTGAAGAACACGCGGATGTCCTCACCGCCCGGAAACTTGCCCCGCAGGTGCTCGGCAAGCTCGAGCGCGGCGCGCGTGTGAAACTGCGACGAATGCGCGTAGGCCAGTTGCGAAGCCTGCCTCGCCATCGCGTCCACGATCTCCTGGACGCCGTGGCCGATGGACACCACCGCAGCGCCGGCGCAAGCGTCCAGGTATTGCTTGCCGGCTTCGTCGTAGAGGTACACGCCCTCGCCGCGGACCGCGATCGGATAAGAACGCCTGAAGTCACGCGGAAAAACGGCGCCTGACGCCTCTACTCTGGGCGTGCTCATACCTCAAGATTGTAGTGCAACCATCCCCCCGAAATGAAAGAATAGGAAAGACGTCCACTAAACTGATGCGCTACTTCTTCTCCAGGTCCGTCCCTGCCTTCTCCCGCGTCCTGCTGGTGGAAAGCGGCCGGCGGGACCTGTTTGAGGATTTGCTGTCCGGCTTGTATGCCGTCCATCCCGAGATGAATGCCGACCTTGTCACTTGTTACGCGGGTGCGCCGGAACACTTCCTCGCCGACCGCGGCGGCGTCTATCGCGTCACCGATTATCCGAACGGCCCCTTGCGCAAGAGGCTCTACGCCGAACTGGCGGCGCAACATTACACCGTTGTCGGAATCATCTGTTCCGCCGAGCCCATCATGACCAAGTGGAAATGGATGCTCGCCGCGCGCCTGCCGGGCAAGGTTTTCGTACTGAATGAAAACGGCGATTACTTCTGGCTCGATCGCGGGCACCTGTCGAACATTCGCCACTTCATCCTGTTTCGCGCGGGCCTCACGGGCGCGGGCGCCGTGCGCACGCTGGCGCGGCTCGTGCTCTTCCCGTTCACATTGCTCTATCTGATCCTGTTTGCAGCAACCGTTCACCTCCGGAGGAAATTACGAACACTATGAAAGCCGTTTTTGTGGAACAACCTGGTGGCGCTGAGAACCTGAAGTACGCCGACATGCCCAAGCCCGCGCCCGGCCCCGGCCAAGCGCTGGTGAAGATCGCCGCCACGGGTGTCAATTTCATCGACGTATACTTCCGCATAGGCTTGTATCCCGCGCCGCCGCCGGTAGTGCTCGGCAACGAGGCTGCGGGAACCGTGGAAGCAGTGGGCCCCGACGTCACCGGCCTTGCTCCCGGCGATCGCGTCGCCTATGCGATGGCGCGCGGCTCATATGCGGAATATGCGCTCGTCCCCGCCTGGCAGTTGGTGAAGATTCCAGCGTCCATCGATTTTCAGACCGCCGCGGCGGCCATGCTGCAAGGCATGACCGCGCATTACCTGACTCAATCCACCTATCCACTCAAACCCGGCGATTCGTGCCTGATTCACGCCGCGGCCGGTGGCGTCGGACTGCTGCTCGTGCAGATGGCCAAGATGCTCGGCGCACGCGTCATCGGAACGGTTGGTAATGAGCAAAAAGCCCAGCAGGCCAAAGCCGCCGGCGCCGACGAGGTCATCATCTACACCCAGGAAGACTTCGTGCCCAAAGCAAAAGGCATGCACGTGGTGTACGACTCCGTCGGCAAATCCACCTGGGCGGGCAGCCTCGACTGCTTGCGCCCGCGCGGCATGATGGTAACCTTCGGAAACGCCAGCGGCCCCGTTCCCGATTTCGCACCGCTGATCCTGAGCCAAAAAGGTTCGTTGTTCCTGACGCGCCCAACGCTGGCACACTACACGCTGCATCGCGAAGAACTCGCATGGCGCGCAGGCGACGTGCTGAACTGGATCGGCCAAGGCAAACTCAAGCTGCATATTCATAAGGTCTATCCACTCGCCGACGCCGCTCAGGCCCATCGCGACCTGGAAGGACGCAAGACAACCGGAAAACTGCTGCTGACCCCGTGATTCCCTTTGGCGAACTGAAGATCGACGCTCTGCTGGTTTCGGCGCTGCCGAATATCCGCTACATGACCGGCTTCACTGGCAGCAACGCCCTGCTGCTGCTCACGCCCCACTCGGCCACGCTGTTCACGGATCCGCGCTACACCATTCAGGCGTCCCAGGAGTGTTCCTGCCAGATCAAGGTCCCGGCAAAGGGGCCGCTGGAGCTCGCCGCCGTCGAGGCCATCCGGCGCTCAAAACTCAAGCGGATCGGATTCGAATCGTCGCGGATGATCTATGAAGCCTATTTGCGCCTTAAGCAGTCGCTGCCGCTGGGCGCATCGCTGAAACCCATCGATCCCGTGATCGAGAAGCTGCGGATGATCAAATCCAAGGACGAGATCGCGCGCATCCGGCGTAGCGTGCACACCAATTCGGAAGCTTTCGAAGCCACCATCCGCTCCGTCCGGCCCGGGGTTTCCGAGGCCGCCATCGCCGCTGAACTCGACTTCAAGATGCGGCGGCTGGGCGCCGAAAAAACCGCGTTCGAGACCATCGTGGCGTCCGGATCCCGCAGCGCCCTGCCCCATGCTCAGCCCACCCAGCAGAAGGTCGGCAATAATGAACTATTATTAATAGACATGGGTTCTTGCCAGGATGGCTACATGAGCGACATGACCCGCACGCTGTATGTCGGCCGGCCTGACCGGCGAACGAAGCGGCTGTATAAGGCAGTTTTGAAGTCACAGCTCGCGGCAATCGATGCCGTCCGAGACGGCGTGTTGGCCGGCCAAGTGGATCGTACAGCCCGGAAAGTGTTGGATTCCGAAGGGCTTGGAAAGGATTTCGTGCATTCCACGGGACACGGGCTGGGGCTCGAAATCCACGAGGCGCCCCGCATCGGCAAGCGCGACCGGACGAGACTTGAGGCCGGAATGGTGATTACAATTGAACCTGGCGCCTACATCCGGGGCTTCGGCGGAGTCCGCATCGAGGACACCGTGCTGGTAACCAAGTATGGGTGCGAAGTCTTGACACCCACATCCAAGGAGTTGATACTGCTCTGATGTCGAACGACGAAATAAGAGACTTGGTACAGCTCGTGATCGAGAGCGGCGTAGCCGAGATCGAGGTGCAGCGCGGTGAAAACCGCGTCCGCATCCGCAGAACCATCGGATCCAGGCACGAAGTCACCTTTCCGCCGTCCATGATGGGTCCTTCCGCGACTCCCACGCCGGACGCCATGGTGCAAATGTCGACGACGCCCAACTCCTCGGGAACAGCGGCCGCGCCCACCGGCAATGAAGTGATCGTGAAATCTCCGATCGTGGGTACGTTCTACGAAGCGCCCAAGCCGGGCGACCCGCCGTTCGTCAAGGTGGGCGATTCAGTGGAACCCGGCCAGGTCTTGTGCATTATCGAATCCATGAAGCTGATGAACGAGATCGAATCGGAGATCGCCGGCACCGTGGCGGCCAAGCTGATGGAGAATGGCCGCGCGGTGGAGTACGGAGAAGCGCTCTTCGCCATACGTCCGCGCTGATATGTTCCAGAAAATCCTGATCGCCAATCGCGGCGAGATCGCTATTCGCATCATCTGCGCCTGCAAGGACCTGGGAATCCGAACCGTGGCCGTCTATTCGGAGGCAGACCGCCACAGTCTCCACGTGCGCTTCGCCGACGAGGCGATTTGCATTGGGCCCGCCAAGAGCGCCCGCAGCTATCTGGACATTCCCTCCGTGATCAGCGCCGCTGAAATCACCAACGTGGACGCCATTCATCCGGGCTATGGGTTTCTGAGCGAGAACGCCGACTTCGCGCAAGTTTGCGAGACATCCGAGATCCGGTTTATCGGGCCGCGACCGGACGTAATCCGGTCGATGGGCTTGAAGCAGCTCGCGCGCGCGGCCATGGCCGAGTCTGGTATTCCGATTCTTCCCGGATCGAAAGGGATCTTGAAAGACGCCGATGAGGCGCACGCAACGGCGGAGCGCATCGGGTATCCGGTGATGTTGAAAGCCTCGGCGGGCGGAGGCGGCCGCGGGATGCGCATAGTACGCGAGGCCTCCGAGATGCCCGCGCTTCTCACCCAAGCCCAGCAGGAGGCGGCCGCATCGTTTTCGTGCCCCGACATTTACATGGAGAAGCTGATTGAGGCGCCGCGGCACATCGAGTTTCAGGTGCTGGCCGACGAACATGGCAACGTCGAGATCCTGGGCGAGCGCGAGTGCTCCATTCAGCGCCGGCATCAGAAGCTGCTCGAAGAAGCGCCGTCGACGGCGGTCTGCCCCGAACTGCGCGAGCGGATGATGGCGGGGCTGAAGAAGGCCATGCGCAAAATCGGCTATACCAACGCAGGAACCGTGGAATTTCTGATGGATGAGAAGGGCAGCCTGTACTTCATCGAGGTGAACGCGCGCATCCAGGTGGAGCATCCGGTGACGGAAGCGATCACGGGCATCGACCTGGTGAAGAGCCAGATCCTGATCGCCGCCGGCCAAAAATTGCCCGAGATCATCCAGCAGCCGGTGAGATTTCAGGGACACGCGATCGAGTGCCGGATCAATGCCGAGAATCCGGACACGTTTGCGCCGTCGCCGGGCCGGATCACGGGGCTGAATCTGCCGGGCGACATCGGGGTTCGCGTGGATACCTCGGCGTATACCGACTACGTGATTCCGCCCTACTACGATTCGCTCGTAGCGAAACTGATCGCGCACGGCCGCGACCGCACCGAAGCGATCGCACGCATGCGCCGCGCGCTGGAGATGTTTGTGGTGGAAGGGATTTATACTACCATTCCGCTGCACCAGAGGATTTTGACCGATCCGGCGTTCGTTGCAGGGAAAACGGACACGACGTATCTGACGAGAAACTGACCGGCCGCCATGGTATTGTGGATACAGACAACATGACGGACATGCAGCTTCTCACAATCGCTATCGCCGTCATCATTCCAATCAGCAGCCTGATCTATTCAAACAGCCGCATCGCCGACGTGCGCGACTCCCTGAATAAGCGAATTGATGACCTGCGGGATGAAATGAACCGTCGATTCGACAATCAGCAAGGCCTCCTGGAGGCCATCATGAGCAAGCTCGACGACCTGGATCGCCGCACCCTGCGGCCGTAGCGCTCCACACGATCAACGTAAATCTGAAATCCAGGCCTCGAGCAGAGGAAGTTCGCGCTGGTCAAGAAAACCGGCGGCCGCTAGGGCTTGGTAGCACAACCGCAGGTTCGCGGGGATCGCTGCGACGCCCGGCTGAACCGCCACCGCTGCAAGCGCTTCGCAAATCCTCCGGTTGTGCAGGTAACCGGGGATCTCGTCCTGAAAGTCCCGCATCAGATCGTGTTCATTGCGTTCCTGCCGCATGCTGGCCTCGTCGAACAAGATCGACCAGCCATTCGCAAAAGCAATTCGTTGCGCCACGAAGCTTCGCCAGATGTCGGTCATGCGGAACGAGCAATATGCGGGCAGGTACAAGAGCGGAAAGGCGTCGCGCGTCCACGTCGTGTTCTGGCTATTGAACGGGCACCACGATCCGCGCGAAATCGCGATGCGCCGCGACTTATGAAACGGACCCGGCGGCGGAGCAGTCAGCCGATATACTGCATCCACGTCCGGATCTCCATCCGCCAAGCCTTGTTGGATGGGGCAATAGACCTGGGCTTCCGGTAAGTCATCGAAATCCGGCGCCGGCCGGCGCACGAATTCCAACGGAAAACCTCGCGGCCAGATCGGCGCATCGCTGAAGTATGCGTAGGCATTCGTCCAGCCGCCGCCTGCGACCACCCTTGCCGGTAGCGTAAAGGACCGCTCCCTCCAGAACACTGGCATGGGAAGATTATCATCGTCCGATTCGACAATCACGGACGCCCCGTCTCGCATCGCCAGCAAGTAACCGACATTCTTACGTGCATAGTGTCGCAGCGGGCACGCGGCAGCCGTCGCGAGCCCGGTTGCAAGTTGATCCGGCACGTTCAGAAACCGCGCCCCGGAGAGTGAAAAATCCGGCGGGCTGGCGGCGTCCCCCACGATGTAAAAGGCCCAGTTGTTTGCTCGAGCGCCCTCGGCCAGCAATTTCAGGGCGGCATTGGGAGCAGCGATGGAGGTTACAACCAGGGCGGTTTGCGTGGTCACGATCCGGTCCAGCGCAGCCAAACCAGGCGCAGAAGATGCCGCAGGGCGTCGCCCATCGATCCCAACCCGACCGGCGGGCTGGTGGCCGAATAGCGGATCGGCACCTCGACGATCCGCATCCTTCGCGCGTGATACTTGATCTCGGTTTGAAAGAAGTGCGCCCGGGAGCGAATTCCCCGGTCCAGGATCTCGCTTAAAGCCGAACGCGAGAATAGCTCGAAGCCGCTGGTCATATCGTGCAAGCGGGTGCCTAGCAGCAGATTTGCCAGCACGGTGCCGCCACGGCTGACCAACCTGCGATGCCAGGGGCTGTCCGTCATGCTGCCGCCCGGCACGAAGCGGCTGCCGAAGATGCAGTCATACCCGCCATCCATTGCTTCCAAGAATCCGGCGAGATCCTCCGGCCGGTGGCTGAAACCAGCATCCATCTCGAGAATATAATCGTGCCCCGAAGCGATGGCTTCCCTGTATCCACGCACGTAGGCGTCGACGATGCCGCGGTTCTCCGGAGCCCACACGACTTCCAGACGCGCCTCGCCGGCCGCCAGCTTCTCCAGCACTTCTCGCGTGCCATCGCGCGATGCACGGTCCAGCACAGCATAAAACCGTACCTGTCGAAACTCCTGCGTTGCTTCCAGAACCTGCGCCACAATGCCGGCTGCGGATTTCTCCTCATTGGCCATGGGACACACGACGCCGAGCGAGAGGTCGCGTAAAGCGAGCTTCCGGGCCGCGCTTCGCGGCTCTCGTTGTTCATCCGTTAATACAGGCTGCATCACCCCGTCGTCCCGGTTGCTCATCGTGCAGTTCCGACCCTCACATTGCCCGCATCACGGGCGGCATGTACGATTGTATTCGATGGCGTCCAAGACAGGCTGGCTCGCGCCGCCCTTCTGTCACCCGTCAAATCGACCTACATTGCCAGCAACGCCGCCATCAGTTCGATTCCGTCCCACAAGTTCTGAATCCGCACGTTCTCGTTGTAGCTGTGCTGGTTGTTGTCGTGATTCGCGATCGGGACGCTGATCGTCGGCGCGTGCAGAATGCCTTCGATCATGAACAGCGGGACGCTGCCGCCCATGGTCGGCAGTTTTACCACCGGCCCTCGCGCCGAGTCGGCCGTGCGCAGCACGAATTGCGAGATAGGCAGATCCATCGACGTGCGCGAGGCGTTGTAACCGCCCGATTCCACGGTCACTTTCGCCACCTTGGGATGCGACACGCGCGTTTGTGCGTCCGGGTCATTGGAAACAATGAAATAGCCTTGCTTGCGGATGTGATCCATCACGCGGCGCTCTGCGGTCTCGTGATCGATTCCTTTGACCAGCCGGATGTCGATCGTAGCAGTCGCCGTCGACGGAATCACGTTGCTGGCCTGCCCGCCGGTTCGCGCGCTGGCCATGCCCCGAATGTTGAGGGATGGCAGGTTGAGCAGTTCTACCAGCTTCTTGCCGCCGCCCTCCGTTCGTCCAAGAGAAAGCTCGCGGATCAAGTTGCGATCGACATCCGGCGCGTCGGCGACCGCGCGCTTTTCGCTCTCGCTCAGCGGCTCGATGCCATCGTAGAAATGATCGATCAGCACGCGTCCGTCGTCGTCTTTCATGGACGCCAGCAGGCGCGCCAGCATCATCGCGGGATTCGGCGCCCAGTTGCCGTAATGTCCGCTGTGCAGCTCGTGATTGGGTCCGTAAACCGTGATGTCGATCGTCGTGACGCCGCGCGCCCCGAACACAATTTGCTGCCGCCGGCTCTGGTGTACCGGACCGTCGCAAATCAGCCAGACGTCACTCCCGAGCAGGCCCTTATATTTCTCAATGATCGCCGCAAGATGCGGCGAGCCGGCCTCCTCCTCGCCCTCGAAGACAAGCTTGATGTTCGAGTGCAGCGCAATTCGCGCCGACTTCAAGGCGTCGAGCGCGGCGGCGATGGCGATCAAAGGAGCTTTGTCGTCCGATGCCGAGCGCGCGTAGATGCGCCATTCGGGATCGATGCGGCCGCTCGCGGGCAGCGGGATCACGCGTCCGTCTTTATCCAGCGGGCGGTCGCGCACCACGGGCTGCCATGGCGGCGTCGCCCATTCCTTCGGATCCAATGGTTGCCCGTCGTAGTGAGCGTAGAACACCAGCGTGCGCGTAGCACCGGCCGTAGCGATTTCGCCAAAGACGACCGGCGGCGCCCCAGCCACCTCCAGTAACTGCGTTTTGACGCCGCGCTTTTCGAACAGGCTCACCACCGCGGCGGCGTTTTTTCGAATGTTGGCATCATCTCTGGCGAGGTTTGGCATGGCCAGCAGGTCCATGAATTCGGCCAGGATCGCTCGTTCGTGCGCCTCGCGCCAGTTGCGCGCCGTCGCTGCCGCCGGGTTCTGCTGCGTCTGAGCATTCGACGCCATAGCCAAGGCCAACGCAATTAGAACAGTCTTCATCCAACCACCACCTTCTTGAAGGCATCCTTGAATTTGGTCATTTCCCGCTCGGTGCCTATTGTCACACGCATCCAGCCGTCCAGCGAGTCGAACCGCCGGCCTACTGCCACGCCTTCGGCCAGCATTCTTGGTATCACATCCCGAACGTCGCGCCGGATGTCGATCAGAACGAAGTTTGCATGGGGCGGGATAAATTGGAAGCCGTTGCGGTCGAGCCACGCGCACACATCCGCCCGAATCCGGTTCCGCCGCACTCGCCGTTCCGCCACGAACGCGTCTCCCGACTCCAGCGCCGCAGCGCCCGCTCTCCCGCCGACAATGCTGATCACGTTGATACGAAATGGCAGCATTTGCTTCACCAGCGCGGAGGGAGCGCACCCGAATCCCATGCGCACTCCCGCCATCCCGTACAACTTGGAGAAAGTTCGTGTCGCCACCACGTTACGGCCTTCCTTTACCAACTCTACGCCGCTAATGATATGCTGCGGATCGGCAAACTGGATGTACGCTTCGTCAATCAGCACAACCGTATTCGGCGGAATGTTAGCTGCCAGCCATTGCAGGGCTGAACGAGGAGTTAGGCTTGAAGTCGGATTGTTCGGATTCCCCAAATGGATCAGTCCGCCTCCGGCTTTCCTCGCCTCGCCGGCCATACGTTCGACGTCCACGGACCAATTCTTCATGAGCGGAACCTTGATCGCGCGGCGGCCGGACGCCTCGGCGAGTTGCGCTGCTAATTCCCAGGTCGGCCACGCAGTGATGAGCGGACGCGTTGCCGACGTGAAGGCATAAATCGCGCAGTGCAGGATCTCGGTGGAGCCGGTTCCGGCGAGCACTTGATCCGGTTCCAGGCCCACGCTGCGGGCGAGAGCCGCATAAACCGAAGGCAACGCGCGGTGACTGTATCGGCCGGCTTCGGCTAGTGCGGCAACGATGGCGTCCTTGGCCGCCTGCGGCGGTCCGTCGGGGTTTTCATTCGCATTGAGCCACACTGTACCGGGAGGAACGTCACCTTGCACCGCAGCGTGTTGGGCGAATGCGATCTCGGGGCACAAACCACACAGGGTTGCATATCCGAATCGACGCCGCGAAATCATCGCTCGGCTGCCTGTGAGGCTCTCAGCGCCGCGTAGGTAGCATTCAGTAATCGGCCCCCTTCGTCGACGCGCTGTTCGTCGGTAGCGTGCAGAGCGACGATTCCGGAGATCATGGCTGCCACGCCGCTGGTTTCCGGCCGCTGGTACTTTTCATCCTTGAGGTCGATATCATGAACGATCTCGGCTATGGCGGCGAGCCCCGGATCGCGCAGCTTCGCGTGGCGCAGGAGCGCTTCAAAGGTGCACAGGTCACCCTCATGCGTGAACTCGCCTTCGAACATGTCGAAGCGGATCTCGCTTTCAGCCGGCGTGTAGTGTTCCGGATCGACGAAGCGCAGCCTAGCCGCCGGATCGACAAAGCGGCGGATCAGCCAGGCGGTTGAGATGCGATCGACCTTCACGTGGTGGCGTGTCACCCACGTCCGGCCTTTTAGCTTGTTGAGGTCGGGCTTGGACACCGGTTGCAGCACCGGCCCATGTAGTGTTCTATCGATCGTTTCCATGATTGTTGTCAGTTCCTCCCTCCCTGGTGCGTCAAAAAAATCGATGCGCCGCACATCCTCGAATCGGCGCTTCAGCTTGCGCAGTTCCGGCTCATGCTCGCCGTCGTTCCCGCCGCCATCCTGAATCGACCGCCAGAGCTGTGTTGAGAGCTCGAGCAGCTGTTTGTAATCCGTCCCGCGCGTGGCCCGAAAGGAGTTTGCCAGGCTCTCGTTGGACAGCCCGCCCAAAGCCTCCACGCGAAATAACCAAGCCTTGCCCTCTTCTTCGAGAATCTCAGAACGAACCCATTGCATATCTTCCATCGTTTCATCCGTTTCGGGAAGAACGTAGGCGGAGTTCTTGATCGCCAAAGCGCCTAACTGGTTCAGCCGGCGCAGCACTTTAGCGCGCCGATAAGGCGGATTGGGCGGGATCTGATGCAAAAGCAAGAGCCAACTGTGAATCAACTGTGACATTTGCTTAATCATAATAGTATCACAGCTGCTATATCTGTCAAGAGCCGACAAATTGTCTCTCCGGATGCGACGACAAGTCCCGTTCAAGGCCTCCCCGCGAATACCGATTCTGTAACTAAGCGGTTCTATATCAGTGACTTACGAGCATATCAGGAAATGGACCCGGCCGTGCACTTCCCGCTTTCGCAGACAGCCCAATGCGGAACTTTACTGGCCCGAATGCTTGGCGTTTTGGAATGCCCCACGCACCCTGGGGATCTCCTGTTGCCGCGGCTACTCCCGACGGCAGTTCGTGGCCACCCCTGGAGCGGTGCGCGGATCGCACGGCACGGTTGATCAATCCGACGATCTACATCGCCGGCATCATGATGCTGGCCTGCTTGACAGTCATAGCCACGCTGTCGCAGTGGGAGACACCCGACCCGCTTCGGCTCGGCGTATTCCTCGCGATAGCCGGAATTGGTTCGGCCATGAAGGTCAAACTTCCGGGCGTGAAGGGGACGATGTCGATCGGCTTCCTTTTTGTCCTGATCGGCATTATGGAGTTGAGTCTGCCGGAGGTGATGGCGATTGCGGTTATTTCGGTCGTCACGCAGTGTATCTGGCAGGCCAAGAAAAGGCCTCGACTCGTTCAGGTCCTGTTTAACGTAGCTTGCATGTGCCTGGCGGTAACCACAACCGACGCTGTCTACCACTCTCCCGAGTTGAGGGCGCTTGGTCTCGGACCTGTCCCGCTGCTGGCTATAGCGGCTTGCACTCAGTTCATGGCCAACACTTTCCCGATCGCGACGGTGATTTCGCTGCAGGATGGCAAGTCGTTCCGGAAGGTTTGGAAGGAATGGTACTTCTGGTCATTTCCGTACTACCTGGTGGGAGCAGTCCTGGCAGGCTCATTTAGTGTTCTCAGTCATCGCTACGGCTGGCAGGTGGCGATCGTAAGTCTGCCGGTCGCTTATGTCATCTACCGCTCATACCGGCTATACCTGGCGCGTCTGGAAGCCGAGAAGGTTCACGCTGAAGAGATGGCCACTTTGCATTTCCGCACCATTGAAGCGCTGGCGCTGGCCATCGATGCGAAGGATGCAACTACGCACGATCACGTTCGCCGCGTGCAAACGTATGCCGTGGAGATCGGAAAAGACCTGGGCTTAAATGAAACGGAGCTGGATGCCCTGCGGGCAGCCGCAGTGTTGCACGACATCGGCAAGCTAGCGGTTCCCGAACACATCATCTCCAAGCCGGGAAGGCTGACGCTGGAAGAGTTCGAGAAGATGAAGATCCATCCGGTTGTCGGAGCGGAGATACTGGAGCAAGTGGAGTTTCCATATCCGGTGGTTCCCATCGTGCGGGCGCATCACGAGAAATGGGACGGGAGCGGATATCCGTACGGACTGAAAAGCGAGCAGATTCCGATTGGCGCAAGAATCCTGGCGGCCGTAGATTGCCTGGACGCGCTTGCATCCGACCGGCAATACAGGCGCGCCCTGCCACTCGATGAAGCCATGGCTTTTGTGGTTCGCGAGGCCGGCCAGAGCTTCGATCCAACGGTGGTTGAAGTCCTTCAAAAGCGGTACCGGGAGTTGGAGGCGTTGGCGCAAACGGTAACCGTGGAACGTCCTAAGCTGTCCAAAGACATGCGGATTCAAAGGGGGCTCAAACCGGACGCCGGATTCGAGACGTCCAATCCCCAAACTAGCGACATGGACTTTCAGACCTCGATCGCCGCGGCGACCCACGAGGCCCAGGCGCTGTTCGAACTATCGCAGACACTGGGAAATTCACTCAGCCTGAACGAGACTCTAACGGTGTTTGCGATGCGGCTGAACCGCATCGTTCCGCACGACGCCATTGCGATCTACCTCATCGACGGGGAGCGTCTGGCTCCGCAGCACGTGAGCGGGGATGACCTGCGACTGTTTTCCACCCTGCGAATACCGGTTGGACAAGGACTCTCGGGATGGGTGGCGCAAAACAACAAGCCGATCCTGAACGGGAATCCTTCGGTCGAGTCAGGGTATCTAAACGATCCCACGCGGTTCAGCACCTTACGCTCCGCTCTGGCCGTACCGCTGGAAGGCCTTCACGGCGTGATTGGCGTGCTGACTTTGTATCATGCCGCCAAGGATGCGTTCAGCCGGGATCACTTGCGTGTCCTTCTGGCGCTCTCGTCGAAGGTCGCGCAGTCGATCGAGAATGCGCTGAAATACCAACAGGCCGAATCGTCGGCCACCACGGATTACCTCACCGGACTACCGAATGCACGCTCATTGTTCCTGCAACTGGACGGCGAGCTGTCGCGGTGCAAGCGCAATAATCGCTTACTTTCGGTGATTGTGTGCGATCTGGACGGCTTCAAGCAGGTCAACGACCGCTTCGGGCATCTGGAGGGAAACCGGGTCTTGCAACTGATCGCCCAAGGACTTCGGGCGCACTGCCGTGAGTACGATTACGTGGCGCGCATGGGCGGAGATGAGTTCGTGATGGTTCTGCCCGACCTGCCGCCGGAAAAAGTTGAGGAGAAGGCCCGCCAAATCGCTCAGATGGTCGCGTCGATCGGGCGGGAGTGCGGCGACGATCTCCTGGGCGTCAGCGTGGGGCAGGCCTGTTATCCGGCAGACGGCAGCAACGCGGAAGACCTGTTGGCCGAGGCGGATCGAAGAATGTACAAGGTGAAACAAGGTCGGCATGCAGAACGAGTCACCCAGGATTTCAGCTTGTTGTCAAAAGCGCTGGTAGGCGACTCGGTGCAAGAAACGAGCCTGACGCGACAGCGAGTGAATTAACGGACGACCGCTGCCTCATGGTCGCGGCTCGGCTACGGAGCCGCGCGCGTGAGCAAGCGGTCCGCTCTCGATTCACAGTGTTTCCAAGACCAAGTGTTCGCGATGCCGGTTTGCCGTCGCAACCTCCAGCGCGAACGTCAGGATGCGGCGGGTTTCCAGTGGATCGATGATGGCGTCCATGTGGCCGCGCGCGGCGGCGAAGCGGGAGTCGAGCCAGCGCTCGTAATCCGCGCGCGTCTTTGCAATGCGTTCCTTGAGGTCGTCCGGAATCGGCTGCCCTGAAGATTTCAGTTTTTCGAGTTCAGGGCCGTAAACGGCCTGCACGGCGGAATCGCCTTCCATCACGCCGATGCGCGCAGTAGGCCAGCCGAATGTGAAGTGCGGATCGAAGCCTTGACCGGCCATGGCGTAGTAGCCGGCGCCACTGGCGTGATTGATGGTCAGGACAATCTTCGGCACGGTTGCACAGGCCATCGTCTCCACCATCTCAGCCCCGGCGCGGATAATGCCTTCACGCTCCGCATCGACGCCGACCATGAAGCCCGAGACATCCTGGAAATATAGCAGCGGGACGTTGTTGCGTTCGGCGTTCTCGACGAAGTACGCGACCTTACGCGCCGATTCGGTGTAGACGATGCCGCCGATTCGCGGCCCACCCTCGGTCTTGAGAAAACCGCGGCGATTCGCAATCAACGCGACGGGCTGGCCGGAGAGCTTGGCCTCGGCGCAGAGCAGCTCGGGGGCGTGATCCGGCTGGAATTCCAGATAATCGTCGCCATCGAAAATCCGCTCGATTGCGTCCTCGACGTTGTAGGGAAGACGGTGATCGGAAGGCATCAGGTCGTAGAGGCCCTCAGCCGGCTTGGGTGGCGGAGTGCCTTTCAAGGCGGCCGGCGGCGCGGGCATGGAGCGAAATTTCTGGCGGATTAACTCGATGCACGCGGGTTCGTCTTTGGCCATGAAGTGCGCCACGCCGCTGGCTGCCGTATGCATCCGCGCGCCACCGAGCGATTCGGCGTCCGTTACCTGCCCCACGGCGCCTTTCACTAGGTTGGGCCCACCCAGGCCCATGAAGCTGGTGCCTTCCACCATGATGAGGACGTCGCTGAGCGCGGGCAGGTAAGCGCCACCCGCGATGCACGGTCCCATCACAGCGGCGATCTGCGGCACGTGGATTTTCCGGCGCATGAGCGAGTTGTAATAGAAGATTCGCGCCGCGCCGTACTGGCCGGGGAAAATGCCGTCCTGGAGCGGAAGATTCACGCCGGCGGAATCCACCAGGTAGACGATCGGCATGCGATTGCGCATCGCGATTTCTTGCGCGCGCAGAATTTTGGTGATGGTCTCGGGCCACCAGGCGCCGGCTTTGACCGTCGCGTCGTTGGCAACAATGACGGCAGGCCGGCCTTCGATCTTGCCTAGCCCCGTGACCACGCCGGCAGCAGGCGCCTGGCCGTCGTACTTGTCGTGCGCGATAAGCAGGCCGATCTCGAGAAATATGGAGCCGTGATCGAGCAGGTAGGCGATGCGCTCGCGCGCCGTGAGCTTGCCGTCGCTGTGCTGCTTTTCGATCTTCTTGGTTCCACCACCTTGGCGAAGCTGCTCTTCGAGCTGCTGGAGGCTCTCGACGAGCTGCTTCATCTCGCTGGCGGTCGAGGTGGTCACGATTCAAGGATAGCTGACTTCGTTTCTCGTTTTTCGTTTGGCGGTGCGAGGGACGGATAGCAGGTCAAGGAATTCCCGCTCGAGATCGACGCCGCGGGTTAGAGCTTGGGTTCGTTTTGCAATCTGGCTGGAGGAGGCGAGCGGAGGGACGGTCCGGCGGAGGACGCTGGGCAGCGAGCAGGCCAGAGTATCGTTTGTTTGCAGGGCCTTCAGCTCGCGGAGGGAGCGGTGGAACGTGCGCTCGATGCGAGTCTTGTGGCGGGCCAGGCGCTCGAGTTTCTTCTGGACTTCGTCGTCATTGAGGAGTTCGAGATAGGATCCGGCGGCGGCGCAGAGCTCGGTTTCCATGCGGCGGATGCGGCGCAGATGCCAGGCAGCTTGGACGAGTTCGTCAAAGAGAGTCTGCTGGATGGGTCCCGAGGGGCGGATGCCGGCCTGGTATTGGGCGAGGAGTTCTTCGAATTCCTGGCGGTCCTCGGCGGCGATGACGAGTTCGGCGGCGGTGAGGCCGTGCTTGCGGGCGTTCTGCGCGGAGCGAGCTTTGCCCTCTTCGGTGCGGGGTCCGGTGCTGAGCTGCGCGTTGGCGGCGTTGGCTTGCTGACTGGCTGGAGATGCCATGGTGTTTTTACTCCGGATTTGGATTTCGCGCGGTGCGCGCGGTTGGACGATTGGTCCAAGCTGGTTTCAGTTTATGGGGCGAGGGGGTGGGATCCGCAGAGGGGTTCTTGTAAGTTATGGGAAACGGGCGAGATTCAGTTTGCAATTCTTGTTGTGACTGCCACGGCGCGCTTCGGGCGCCCACCGAGATGGATGAAAAAGCGCTGCGCGCCGCGGGGCGATTTTTTTGTCATGGCAGGGTGCAAAGCCAACCAAGTTATTGATACAGCAACGCTTGCAAGACTCTATTTTTCGTAGGAACAACCAAGTTATGGCAACAACTTACTTGGCTCACATGAGTCTGGTAAACTGGGAGGCGGCAACATCGATTGTTGCCAGAAACCGCTTCCAGGAAGGTGTTGCCTAAAATGTCCAAAGGTGAAAAAGTCGCTATTTTCGTCACGCTCGCGCTCGCCGCGCTCATATCTGGGCCGTGGTTCTACACTCAGTTGCTGGTATGGAAAGCGGAAGGTCACGATCACATGCTGACGGTCGCGAATATCATCCTAACAGTTATCCTTTGGTTAGCGTTGGCTTACGGGATATATCGAAACTTCAGGGATGCGCGCCGGGCTGAGGCAGCGAAGACAAAACTGGTGAACGAGAAATATGAACACGACCTTCAAATGAAGGCCGCGCAGAATCAAATCACCGTATGGTCTAACGCGTTCGGCAAAAAGTCCGAAGAGTGTAACGCACAGATCATTTTGGCGAAGCAATCTCTTCGCGACTACAACACGGAGGTTGAAGCTCACAAACAGACCAAGCTCAAAGAAAGGGATGCAAACACTCTCAAGGATCAGGCCGAGCAGCGTGAAGAAGCGGAGCGCGTAAAGCGAATCAAGGAGGAGGCGAGAGTACAGGAGAACTACGATCTCTACCAGCAGCAAGTTCGGGAAACTAATGCGGCGAGGATTGCCGCCAAGGATGCCGAAAATGAAAGGGACACAGCTCGACAGCAAGTTGCTTCGCTGTCCGAACAACTTGAGGAGCAGACTAAGGAAGTGAACAGGGAGGCTGCGAAGGCTATCGCATTTTCCAACGGCTTCCACCACGAAGTTAAGTTACATAACGAAACGAAGGAAGAACTTCGGAAACTGCAAGAAGATGTTGCTGTTCTACGGAGCGCGCGCGAGGCCCCGCAACTGCTCGTCGAATACGCTCTGCCCAATCTGGAAAAAGAGCATCTGACGTTCGTGAATGAAGGCCCTGGAACACTACAAGGCATTGCGATTGGACCGCTACTCTGGGGCACTGCGTTCAGCCGCGAATTGCATTTGCATAACGTGTTAGGACCACTGAGTGCAGGCAAGTCAGTGGAGTGCAAATTTGCCGTGGTCGAGCGGATCGGGGGCAGCCAATCCATTTCGAGCTTGGTGGATGCGATTCGGGAAGTCGCAAGAAAAGGATGCGAAGCGGAGCCAGAGGCTACGGTATCGTACCTCGACATGGACAGAAATCGATTCTCTCGCAGATTTGTTTTGTCAATTGATCCATTCAACAAGATCGTTTGGAATCCTGATTCTGTTCGGCGCGAAACTTCCGCATCGGAGGGGCTTTGACAACTTGTTTAAGTAGCTTCGCAAATTTCCGATACCCCGGCGGTTTCTTAGGCCGCTCTCTTACCTCTGCCTTCGCGTTTGCGTGCTGCATCACCCTCCCTCCTGACAGGTCAGGATATCCCATGTCAGTCTCTTTCCGACAACAGAATTCAAGACCTTCTGAAAGCGTCCCATGTCTTTGTCGCCGCGCTCGTTGTAGCGGAAGGCTTGCTCATCGAGGTATCTGAAGAGATGAAACGGTTCGACACTCACATACGTGCCTTTGATGCCACGCTTCAGCAGACTCCAGAAGTTCTCCAGTCCGTTCGTGTGAACATTCCCTTCAACGTAGGCTTCGGCGTGGTCGATTACCTGATGCTGGTACTCTTCCAGTCCATCATAGGACTTCGGCGCATCGGTGTACAGCGCTGCGCCAGCCGTCACGTTGCTGCGAATCTCTGCTTGAAGCTCGTGCTTTTTGCGCGTGTCAACAACCTTCGTGTGGACCTTGCCCGTCTCGCGGTCCAGCAGGCCGAACACGACGGCCTTGCCCATCGGGCCGCGCCCATGAATGCGTGCCTCACGCTTATCCTTGTGCATGAAACGAGCCTTGCCGCCGCTAAAGGTTTCATCCGCTTCGACTGTGCCAGACATCTTGTTGATAGTGCCGTGGTGCTGCGCGAAACGAATCCGGTGCAGCATGAACCATGCCGTCTTCTGGGTGACTTGCAGGGCACGCGCAACCTCGTAACTCGAAACACCATTCTTGCAGTTCGCCAAGAGCCACATTGCCGGGAGCCACTTGTCGAGTCCGACTGGGGAATCCTCGAAGATCGTACCGACCTTGACGGAGAACTGTTTCCGGCAACCAAGGCAGGTCCACATCAGCCGGGTCTTGAGAAACGACAGTTTTTTCCCTTGGCAGCGTGGGCATTCCGGGCCGTTTGGCCACTTCGCCTTAGAAACCGCTTGAAGGCAAAGCAAGGGGTCAGAAAAGTACCGAATCGCTTCCAGCAAACCACTGTTTTCACTCAACTTATCTCTTTCCATGCTTCAAGTATAGCACTGGAGGCCGTGTGAGTCAAGTAAATTGTTGCCAAACCAATAGGCCTTAATCAGGAACCATCATCGACATTGGCTCAGCACAACGCTCGCGTGATAAGACTCTCGTTGGGGTTGCGACGGGTAACCGTGCACACTGTTGCGCAAAACAACGCATGGAACGCTTGAGGCCCGTCGCTGGGCGATCGTCTTAGGCGCCGCGAGGAGCGCGCTCTCTTTCGAAAATAGTACGCATCAGATTGGGTCTCGGTCGACATTCATGGGATCTTTCAAAGGCCTGAGAGGTACTATAAAGAAATGACGCCAAAAATTGTCGTAGAGGTGCAGATACCTCCTAACGGCCTCTCCTTGGTAATGCCTTATCTGCAGGAACTTCGGGGCCTAAAAGAGGACCTCAGATCAGCTGGAATCGGCTACCAGGAGGAACAGAAGAAGGAGGCCGTTACGATCGCCGCGATTGTGATCGCCATCCTCGGAGAGGTGGCAGCCCACTACATCACTCGACTTGCAGATGGGCTAGAAGGAAAGCTTGGGGGAAAGGGAGGGACGCCGGTCAACACTGTCATCGAGTATAAAGGCATCCCCTACAAGATCCCGGACCAGCTTGATGAGCTAAAGCGCGTTCTTCAGCCAGCGGGTTCTACATGACCGCTGCTGACGACACCGTTCGAACGGCGGAGATGTTGCTCCAACGCTGGCTCGCCAACAAACCCCCGCCCGCTTTCGTGGAGCGGCGGGTTTCGCGACCGCCAGATCCCCAAGACCAAAAGGCCTGGCAAGAACTAACGGCGGAGATTAACAGCATCCGTGCCCAGTCCCACACTCATCACACCCCAATTGATCCGCAGGCCTCCGAGATAAGAGTTTCCGATGGCGTGACCATAGGGCTACTCGACGCACAAGCCTTCAAGCAGCATTTGAAAGACTTGGCAACCGCGGAGGAGTGGCTCTCCCGCCTCATTAACCTTGGTCCGTCCCTCTTACCCGAGCAGCGGATGCAGGCGTTGGAATGCTTGGGCTATGTCCGGACTGAGCTGTCAATCGAGTGGCCCGGCAACACATGGGTCTTCGGGCAGCTCAACCCCTTCACGCAGCCATTCCGGGAAGCCTACACCACGTGCGAGAAGGCTTGGGATGAGGCCATTCATCTCGGTGATTTCTTTCGGGCTCACCGCGCGCTGTACAATCTCGCTCGGCCAGTCCAGGATGTCTACTCAGATTTTGAAAAGGCTCGACGCGCGCTGTTTCTGTGCCTTGTTTATCTGGAAACCCACATTCAGGAGCAGGGCGAGCCCAAGGAACGCTACTGGGCGACGCGCCGCGTAGATATCCTCCATCGCCTCGTGGAGGCCTGCGTGCAGGATGGCTTTGCCCTCGAAGACTTCGCAAGCCATCTTAAATCCCCGCACGTGGGACGATCAAGGCCCCGGGTTCCGACGATTCATCAATTGGAGGTTCATAATACCGATCCTTTGGAACTAATCGCTCCGCTCAGCTTGAGCTTTCCGGACGTTCTTCCTCAACTGGGAAACGCTCGCGTAGTTTTGAGCTATGCGCATGGGAGGCGATACTCCACGCTTTCGCTCTACAACGGATCGAAGGTCCTGATCAAACGCCAAGACCCAGATTCTATTTCTGGGTCTGGATTGGATCGGTTCTTGCGGCCCACTAACGTGGATTTCGGCGGCCGCCCGAATGGTCCCCAGCAGCAGCTAGAGTGGGAAACAGGCGTCGACGTACTTTCTCTTGAGCCGCGCGCCGCGAGCCCATGGGTTGTCCGGCTCGGCCAAGTGCTCGAGCCTGAGAATTTGGAGGTGCCGTGGGATCGGGGACTTTTTGACGTTCTAATCGCTCCGATCGAGAAGCATTTCAGGGAATGGGACACGCGGCACCTCATCATCGCCCCTGATGGAGGCCTCAACTTGGTTCCCTTCCACCTCCTTCGCTCCTCAGCCGGTGAGTACCTCAGCGATCGGTTTGCGATTTCATATGCGCAGAATTTCAGGGTTCTGAACGACGCTATCGCCCGAAGAGACGCGCCGAAGGCCAGCGCTGTACTTCTCGTCAAGGATCCTACCGACAGTTTGCTGCATGCCGAGTTAGAAGCGCGACTTATCCTGGCCTGTTGGGGTGCCTCGCGAGTGAAAATCCTCGACCGAACCGACGCGACCAGGGAGGGTATTGCTGCGGCCGTGCGCGAGGCTGAAGTAGTCCACTTCTGCACACATGGCTCGATCGACACGCGAAGGAAGCACGAATCAGGGCTGCAGATTAAGGGTGGGCAATGGCTGACCTTGGAGGAGATCGAAGACTTGCCGATCCGGCGCGGCGCCCTAGTATTTCTTAGCGCCTGCGAGACAGCGCGGGTTAAGCTCTCGGATCGAACGACGGTGACGGGTATCTGTCCTTCATTCTTCAGCGCGGGCGCGGCCACAGTCATCTCTACATTCTGGAAGGTCTCGGGGCTTTCCACGGCGTTATTGGCCGGTCGGTTTTACAAAGCGTACCTTGAGCCGAATGTGGGACCGTTGGAGGCGCTTGGTCGAAGCGTTTCTTGGTTACGCACCGTCACCTCGCAAGAGGTAGAAGAACTTGCTGGCGGGGCCGCAGCTTGGTCGCAGGGACCGCATCCCTATGCAGATCCCTATTATTGGGGCGCGTTCGCGCTCTATGGAGCGTGGTAGATAACCTTGCGATCATTCCTCAAGCGGCGTATAAAGATAGGCGAACGAACACGGAAGCTTAGCTTTGAGGCGGGCGCGGGCTACCTGGCCTCCGAGGCGGAAGAGTGCCTCGACGAGCATGGGGTTCTCCTTCGACCGCACGATGCGCATCGTCTCTCCAAGGATTAGAAAAAAGTGCCCGTCGAGATCCATAATGTGCTGTGCGATCTGAGCGTTAAACTTCTCAATATCCCCTTCTGAAATCATAGAAGACAGGAGCGCTCTGAGGATTTCTGACTGGGGATACGTGATCCCTCCAGGATAGTCATTGAACTGATCGAGAAACAGCTCGCGGAGTTGAGTTCCCAACTCATAGAGCCCTGCGACGACGCTTGGACAACCCAATACCTTGGCCTCCCTGCAGAGCTCGTCAATGACCTTGAGTCCGTTTCCGAATTTCCCGAAACGGTCTAGATTCTCCCGCAGGACCTGAAATTTCGGCTCCCCTTCCAGGAGCACGAACTGTTCGACGAGGGACGCCTCTGGTTCGAGGTGGACGTCGAGCTTGGCCTTGCGGAGGCGGGCCATAAACGTGCGGAATTCCTGAATTTCATGCGACGGCAAGTTTGATTTTCACTCTGTAGTTCGATGGGCCTGATTGAAGTATACACGGCCGGGGGTCTTGCAGGTGCAGTGACTGCCGGAACAGTTCAGCCTCGCGATATCCTCGGGTAACTACTGCAAGACTTGGTGCTCCCTGAACAGCCATGAATCGATGCGGCACGGGCTCTGCGTAGATAGAGAGTAACGCCGTTTCGTTTGCTTATCTGGCCAGTGGCCGCATAGTCGGCGTTCCAGACTTGCTGGCGGCGGGACCGGTGCTGCCGACAAAATGACACGGTGGGCGTTTCTAGATCAAGTGATTCTGATCATAAGCCTGCATACTATGAGGCTGTTATGTGTTCCTTGTATCTCGCTCGTTAAGAAACACGGCAATTTTGGTGTGCCATCGATCTCGTGTCCAATGGATAACCTCCTCGATTCTTCCGAGCTTCCCCTCGATCGCCGAATCCAAATCCATCTCGATGAGAAGGCGGTCTACCAAGCCGTTGTCTGCTGCTGGACTCAGCATGGCACCTACTTGCTTCATTACATGCCATCGGTTGTGAGAAACTGCTAATTCGAGAGCAGCGAGCACTATCCCACATCGGATTCGTACTGGACTAACGCGGTACGCCTCAAGCAGTCGATCGCCTACTACGTCACAATACTCCCATTGAAACCCGGTTCCTTCGGCCCATGCACAGAGAAGAACCATCATGCGCCCAAACAGTACCTCGTCAAGGCCGCTCAATTGAGCAATCAGTTTCGCAGTGATGGCTCTGAGTAGTGCGCCCCGCGAGGACAGAGTCTCAACATACCCGATGAGCGCGCGCCAGTGATCAACAGAGTCCGGTTGGGCGAGTACGGCGTCGAGCATGGTCGCATCATCGGGAGTTGGAGCTGAAAACTGGGAAGTCCTCCATAGGTCGAATAGCAGTGCTCTCAAGGCTGCAATATTTGGCAGTCTCTTTCCCGGCTGAACTTCAGTGCATTTCTCAAGAAGGGGACCATAGAGGCCACCGATTCGGATTTGGGCAAAAGGAACCCGCACCGGAGCCGGATCGACAGTGTCGTGAAGTATGCACCCTAATGCAAAAATGTCAGCCTGTTCAGGAGTATTCCGGAAGTCCTGGGCTTGCTCAGGGGCTGCGTAATAATGCGAGCCATATGCAGACCTGCTGCTGGTAAGAATCGTTGTATCTCGTGCAGTCGGCAGGACCAGACCAAAGTCGGAGAGAACCCACGCCCCGTCAACCAGCAAGATATTTGCTGGCTTAAGATCCCTGTGGACATATCCGAGACGGTGTAGCTCTTCAACTGCTGCCAGAATATCTTGCCAGGGCTTCGGGTCGACGACCCCGCAGGCCCGGTCGTCCTCGATCTTCGTGGCAAAGGACCGGGTTGCAAGGGGCATGGTGAACCAAGGTGGGGACGCGTCTAGATCATGCTTGGCGATCGGCATGATGTTAGGGTGATGGATCCGTGACTGGATTTGCACCTCGCGGTTGAATCTCTTTCGCAGCTTTTCTTTCTCCTCTGCGCTTGCCACCTGTGGATCAAATGACTTTCGTGCTAGGCGGCGACCCTTTCTGTCCTCAACCTCATGGACGACGCCGAATCCCCCACGCTCTATTAACCGTACCTGTCGCATCTGACCTCCCATGCAGCATGAGTCGCCGTGGCTACACGGAGCCAAGCGACGGTTGGCAGCCGCCCAAAACCGAAGTTCCCATTGGCCGTGGTTCGCTGAAGTTCTTTATTATAACCGGCTGGTTCACCGTGATGAACTGTCACCTCCACCCTGCTCGTAGCCGGTGACACCATGCCAATGATCTCCTCGCCTATCGACGCGCTCACTGAGAACTCAGAACTGTCCCAAAAGTCCGTCTCGGGCAAGGTCCGATCCACGCGGCCGCGTAGTCGGCATGTCTGGAAGTGACCCGCCACCCAGCTTCCCCGTTTGCAGTCGCCTAGCGGCGACCGGAATTTCGAGCGCTCTTAATTGCTCTGGTCGAGTCAAGGTGCACTCGGAAAGAGCGCCTTCCGGTGCGCCATTCAGCATGTGACAGCGCTGGCCTACCAACTGCCCGGAACGCTCAGGTTCAGCGTCCGGACCACTGGCTCGGCTTCGTCCTCGAAAACCAATGTGAAGCCTTCATCCAGGAAGCGATTGCGATAGTAGAATGCCACGCCTACCAGCACCGTGCCTGCCAGGTACGAACAAACTATCCGCAGCGCGCTTTCCAATGCCCATGATTCGAGCGAGGCCATCGTGTAGGCGTAAGTCGCGAATCCCAGCCAGTAGACGAACCACAGCGCGGTGATGTTCGCCTTGCCGGGCAAGTACGAACACGTGAATGGAATCTTGCGAAAGGTGAGGAGCAACAGTTCTATCAGCAGGAGCGAGAGGACGACATCGAAGAAAGTGTGGAACAACGCGGTGGCCCAGCCCCACAGGAAAACGTAGGCAGGCAGCAGGGCCAGGAATAGCGGAAACACGCCGCAGACGAACATGGCTTTGCGCACGCCCGGCAGACATTCCTTGCGACCGGCGGCCTCGGAGAGTTGAAAGACCCAGTTGGCTTTCAGCTCTACCGGGAGCGTGAAGACGAAGCGCATTCCCGACAGGAGAAAGAACGAGAGGATGAGCGGGATGGAAAGCAGCGCGGGGATGGGCCGATCGATGGCTGCGCCGGGATGGCGCGAGACGTAAGCGATGACGCCTTGGAGTACCAGCGCGAATCCCACTCCGACGTAGGCGGCCAGATACAACCAGTGTTTGCGGCTGCGAATCATCGTCTTCGCGGTGAAATAAAAGGATGCCTGTTCGAGTGGGCTGTGTAGCAGGAACCGGTCGGCCAGAGCGCCCAGGCGGCTTGAAATCCAACTGGGCGCGGCGTCGAAAATGTCTTCCGATTCGAGCGACCTTTTCACGTGGCGCTGGTAGCTGAGCGCATACGCTATCGCCGATGCGCCCAGCACGATCCACAGCGCACGCATGGCGATTTCGCTCGACCCAGGCAGTAGGTCCGGCTTGAGCAGCGTCGTTTCATAGAGCCCAAGAAACCAGGCCGGCGGAAAGAAGTAAAGCAAGTGCCGATTGCTGGGCGATTGCAGCAGCGTAGAAATGTCGAGCAGCAACAGGATCATCATCAACAGCGCCAAGACAGCCAGAAGCTGTACATACGTGGACACGCGCTTGAAGGCGCGAAAGCTGAAGACGTTCATCAACAGGCCCTGCAAGGCGACAAAGAAAAAGAAGACGAAGGAGGTCGCGGCCAGGACCACCTTGGCGTGGGTCAGCATGTTACTCATGACGCCGAGAAACGGGCTGTCGCCGCGCCATGCGACGAAGGGATAGACAAACGTGGAAATGGCGTTCGAGGCGGCGAAGAAGAGCAGCACAAAGCCGCACAGCGATACGATTTTTGCGGTGAAAATGGTTTCCAGCCGGATGGGCAGCGGAATCAGGATGGTGAAATCGCGGCGGTCGGGAAACAGCGCGTCCCACTCCAGCACCGTAACGAATCCCATCACGACCATCGAGAAGGTGATGAAGAAAAGTTTGTCGGGCAGAGATGCGCCTTCGGCGATGGCTGCCGGCTGGAACGCGTAGTAGCTGTATTTCGGCATCAGCCAAAAGCACAGCAGGCCCGGCGCGGCCAGCACGCCGATGATCTTGGCAATACTGGCGGTCATTTCGCCCTGGCGCGACACCAATTCGTTGTCAAAGAACCGTCCGAAAAAATGCCGCAGCAGTACTGCGAACAGATCACGCATAGGCGCGCATCACTTCCACTATGTTGCCGGCTATCTGTTCGGCGTCTTCTTGCACCACCAGTTGCGCGAAGATTTCTTCGAGCGAGGGGAGCTGCATCAGGTTGCGCAAGCTCTCGACGGAATCGTCGGCCACCACGCGGCCCTTGTGCAGGATGATGACCGACGAGCAGATTTTTTCCACCACTTCCAGCACGTGCGAACTGTACAGGATGATCTTCCCGGCGGCGGAGAGGGCTTTTACCAGATTTTTGAAGACCAGCGCCGAGGTGACGTCGAGTCCCGAGAGCGGTTCGTCGAATATCAGGATTTGTGGATTATGCAGCAAGGCAGCAGAGATCAGGATCTTCTGCTTCATGCCTTTCGAGTACGAGGAAATCAGCGAGTGCCGGTGGGGATGCATGCCAAACAGGTGCATCAATTCTGTGATCTTGCGGTCCATGGCGCGCTGGCCGAGCGACCGCAGGCGTCCGATCAATTGCAGATATTCACGGCCGGTAAGGTGCGGATAGATGTAGGGGACTTCGGGCACGTGGCCGATGGCGCGCTTGTATTCGATCAGGTTCTCGCGGATATCGCGCCCGTCGAAATAGATGTGACCACGCGTCGGCTCCAGCAGCCCGATGAGCATGTTGACCGTGGTGGTTTTGCCGGAGCCGTTGGGTCCGAGATAGCCCAGAACTTCGTGCGGCCGGATGGTGAAGCTGACACCTTCGACAGCCGGAATGCTGGTGTAGTATTTCGTCAGGTCCTTGACTTCGAGCATTGGTACACCGATCCTTCTAGCGATTAGACACCGCTGGCGGGCGGCAGGTTCCGATGGCAGAGGAAACACAACCAGGAATGGCTGTGCCACATTGGGAATATGCGCACGTTTGATAGCCTTTCTGAGCGTGAGATTCTGGCGCTGGCAATTTCGCTGGAAGAAGAAGACGAGCGGGTTTACGCCGAATATGCCGAGGGTCTCCGGCAGACGTTTCCTGCTTCAGCCGCTGTGTTCGACGGCATGCGAGATGAGGAATCCGGGCATCGGCGCCGGTTGATCGAGCTTTTTCGCTCAAAGTTCGGCGATCACATCCCGTTGATCCGGCGGCAAGACGTGAAGGGCTTCGTGCACCGCAAACCGGTCTGGCTGGTCCAGCCGCTGGGACTTGAGACGGTCCGGAAGCAGGCCGCCACGATGGAAGTGGAAAGCCGCCGGTTCTACGAAAAGGCTGCGGCGCGGGCGCAGGATCCCGGTGTGCGCCAGTTGCTGGACGATCTGGCGCAGGAAGAGCGATCACATGAGAACCGCGCCGAGGAACTCGAGAAGGACAAGCTGCAACCGGATGTGAAGCGTCAAGAAGATGAAGCGAGCCGCAGGCTGTTCGTGCTCCAAATAGTGCAGCCTGGTCTGGCCGGGTTGATGGACGGGTCCGTATCCACGCTAGCTCCGGTATTCGCCGCCGCGCTTGCGACACACAAGAGTTGGGATGCATTCCTGGTTGGCTTGGCAGCTTCCATCGGAGCCGGCATCAGCATGGGATTTGCCGAGGCGCTATCCGACGATGGAAGCCTGACGGGCCGAGGCCACCCGTGGGTGCGCGGATTTATCTGCGGCCTGATGACGGCGCTGGGAGGCGTAGGACACACGTTGCCGTTCCTAATTTCCGATTTCAGCGTGGCCATGGTCGCCGCCGTGGCGGTGGTGCTGGTGGAACTCGGCATCATCTCTTGGGTGCGACACCGTTACATGGAGACTCCGGCGCTAGCGGCGGCTTTGCAAGTGGGACTGGGCGGCGTACTGGTCTTCGTTACAGGCGTGTTGATCGGCAGTTCGTGACGCTACTGCGCGGAGATCGCGAGCGCGGCTGTGTTGCTCATGAAGGAGCCGAGTTGAACGATCAGCGGCACGCTGGCGCCCGTAGGTGCGTCCATGGGAACCGTGACGTTGATTTGATCGAGCCCGGTGTACAGCGGCGCCTGGCCATAGAAGACAGCGGGGGCCGACGACGAGCCGAAGTGAACGATCGCCAGCGGCTCCGGCGCAAGAATCGCCGGGTTGCGGATGCCTTTGCCGGTAGCGAACAGCTCGATAGTCTCACCGCGCCGCGCCGGGTTTTGCGCGGTCACCGGGCTTTGGTCCAAATGCAGAGCCGCGGCTGGGCCCGTACCGGTGGCATCCGCTGTAAAAAGTCCCTCCGAATACAGAGCGGACTGAAAATCGAGCGCCATCGAAGGGACACTTTCGCGGACTACAGCCACGGAGTTGCTGGCCGCAGTCGGCGGCACGATGAAATTGATTTGTCCTGGCGTGACCGCGAGCAACGGCGCCGGATCGCCGCCCACATAAACACTGGTTCCTTCCAAGCCGTACGGCAATGGCAAGCTGCCCGCTTGTGCAGATGTACGCGCCAAGTTCGTGCCGAAGATGCTAGCCATCGCGCCGGGAGCCGTCACTGCAACGTAGCTCGCCGCATTCACTACGGCGGCCGGCATGGGATTTGGCGGCGGTTGTGCGGGAACGCCCACGAACCACGGGCGAGCCGTACTGTCGCTCTTGAAAAAATCGAGCAACATGCCCGCAACCTTGCGAACT
>WNFJ01482759.1_pt1 | contig 45379 bp, 45 predicted proteins | sample 5400461 | NCBI WGS metagenome assembly WNFJ01 (sample SAMN13153349, study PRJNA577476) | soil metagenome | isolation source: 115 cm saprolite on Douglas fir-dominated hillslope | place: USA:California | collected 2013-09-17
ACTGGCAGCAGAGAGGCACGTACGCACTTTCGCGTACTGGAACGTTTCGCCCATCATACCCTGCTGCTTCTAGAGCTGGAGACCGGGCGCACGCACCAGATCCGCGTGCACTTAAAGGCTATAGGACATCCTATCGTTGGTGATCCTGTCTATGGATCGGGCAGCACGATGCGTGGAGTGACGCTCAAACGCCAGTTCCTGCATGCCTATCAACTCAAGTTCACCCACCCCTCAACAGGAGCTGTCATTACTGTCGAGGCTCCCCTGCCTGATGATCTGCAAGCTGTGCTCAATGCTAAAACTTTCCTGTAGCCCCCTGGCAAACTCATGCCTCGTATGCTATAATATCCGTGGCGAAGAGGTTAAGACGTATCCCCTTTACTGTCTTGTAGATTACTACCAAATCAGGTTCTAACCACCCGGCAACGCTATTTCTCTTTATCACAATAGAACAGATAGCAGGTCTTTTATACCAGTGTTATTAGAACATATGTTTCATAAGGACGGTTGCCAGGTATGGTTTGTCACAGGTTTCTCCGGCTGCTGCCGGTATTTCTTCAATGGTTTTTTGTCTAGAGAAAAGAAGAAGGAGTAACCTGAAGATGCCAGTTCTCGAATCGACCGATAATTTAACTCCACGCAGTGCTCTACGTCACCGGCCAATCGGAGATGATGCAACCAGGCAGGAGCCGATCGTTTCCACGGGAGCAACACCTGTCGTGCAACGAGCCTCGCGACTGCGCCCCAAACAGACGGATGGCGAGGAGGAGATTAAGGAATGGCAACGCGCAGATACCGGTACAACCAAGCAGGGCCGTACGACTGCCGCCCCCCGGCAAGCCGGGAAAGCAGTAAAGAACCTTCCCAAAATGCCTCGGCAGAAGGCAGTAAGGAGCAAGGGGAAGTTCTGGCGGGGAGCGCACCCCCTGTTGTATCTGGGCATAGGGATGCTAGCGATGCTCGCTCTGTGGACAGTGCTCTCAATGGCTGTAAGCTGGGGGAGCACCACCTGGAATGATCTCCACTATGGTCGCCCACGCACATTCCAGATAGACGCCCTCGTCGAGCATAACGACTCGTCGAGCAATCCGAGCCATTTTATTGCGCTCAACTTGAATGGTCGTATCGAGGTGATCGAGTTTCCCGGTGGCGATGGTTCTAAGGCCCGCATCTACCTCGGCCCGCAACTGTATGGGACTGATGCCAACTTAGTACCGGTGACGCTCAGCTTTGTGGATGTCAATGGCGATCATCGACTGGACATGATTATCCATTTTCAAAACACGCAGATCGTCTTTATCAATGACCAGGGAGGCTTCCGGCCACTGCAACCAGGGGAGCGTCACGCCGTCGAACAATTTCTACAGCGTACGGGGCAATAACCGGTCTACGCCGTTCCGAACTCGACCGAGCCGCAAAAACAAGCCCTCCACCTACTCGTGTGATGGAGGGCTTGTTTTTCTTATAGTCTTTTCAGAATTTGGCCGTCTTGTCCTCAACTTACCGCGCCAGAAACGCACCTCCCGCGTTGAGATCAAAGCCAAGCGTCTCAAGGCTGGAATGCCTCTTTTTTTGTGAGCTAGAGATCGGGCGCGGCGAGGCCATGTGCGCCCAGCGAGTGTAGGATCTCATATAAATTGTCGTTGGGTTTCATATAAATTGTCGCTGTACGCTCGATTCTTCCGTAGTGATCTGAGAAAATGTATTCATATATCCCATATAAATTGTTGTTAGCCTACTAACGTCCCGTATAAATTGTCGTTAGCCAATCTTTTTGGGCCGTTTTTCGGACACAAGTGTTCAAGCAAGGCATGGAGCGGATTGAACCTTTTAGGCCGCAGATGTCAAAATGTTCCTCCTTGAGAATCTGCTCAACACTTTGGAACGCATCGAAGTACTGCCAGGTTCGAGCTCTGTGAGAGGGGAATCCAGAAAGGGTTTGAGGGAAGGTACCGTTTTTCCAGACTCTGCAGTGAGCATGTGTATCATCAGGTGATGGCCGATTACGAGCCAGGAGTGAGAGGGAACTGATGGAGTAGCCGTGTGGCGGTACTCCCCCTTGTGACAGAAAGGGCAGTGGGGTGGGCTTGGACGCACTGCCGGCGAAAACCTGGGGACTATGCGTGTTCAAGGAAGGCAATTCTTTCATCGTGTTCTCCCCATATAAGCAACTGAGGGAGGTAATGCTCTGAAGCAGACCAATACTTCTTTCCCATCTCTCCACGTGTCTTAAAAATCCTCAGACTCTCGATACCGCTGCTCGTGTTCTTCAAAAGCATCCAAAAGCCAATCAGGGGTAATGAATTGCCATTTCCTTGTCAGAAGCCATCTCCATCGGTATCGCATGTACCCGGGAGAACGCCCAGGTAAACGAACGGTGTGATACAGAAAGTCGAGAAACGTGAAGAAACGCTCTGGCCAGTGGGAAAAGAGCGTATGAAAGAGCAACACCTCCGCATCGACTGCATAAGGGTCAACCTCTGCCTGCTCAGGGGAGATGGTGCTTTCACCGAGCTTCCGGCAGAGTTGCAGCCATGGCTGCTGCGAAGCCGAGTCGTACGAGCCGATCTCTTCCGTAAGCTCAGTAAGGAGGGCAAAGTAGACACCCGGTTCTACGGCCAGTAATGGTGATGGGGCGAGAAGCTTGTAGGCTTCAGACGCTTCTGAGGAAGGGATATGCAGCATCGTAAGAAGAAGGCTCGTGCCTGTCGTGAGTGTACTATCCTCAGGTAGTTGTTCGGTTGGGAGCATGTACGTTTCACTCTGACAGTAAGGGCATTGGCTTACCTGCGGACGAACTGCTGGAATGTCCTTCAGGCATGCTGGGCATCTTTCGAGAAGACGCACCTTGTGACGCGGGCAACAAAGCACACCCCTCAGGTTCCAGTAGACGCGGTCGTAGTCCTGCCGGTCTCGCACACAATATGGACACAGCCTTGTTGTCTGGGTCAGATAGGGGTGGAACCAGGAACGCAAATCCAGTTCGGTGAGTCTGGCCCGGTACCTGGAAACGTTATATGGAGGCAGACCAAGTGAAGCTATCAGAGACAAGCCAGTAAGACGGGAGATGTCCCTTTTTGGGATTTGAAGGAGATAGGCGAGCGTGCTATCGCTGGCGTCACTAAGAAGACGAGCTTCGCCCTCGGAATAATCGGCTAATGAGCTGTGAGTAAAGGGAGGACGATACAGTAACTGCTCGGGCCACGGATGGTTCATTTTTCTTGCGGCGCGTGAGAGCACCGAACCGAGCGATTCCCAGGGGTAAGGGGTAGTGGGAGTAAGTGATCTTGGAGGAATGTATACGAGCCGTTCATCCTCCCCCGGAGCCTCGCTCGCTTTTTTGGCCTGCATTTGCTGAAAGTGTACTGACTGAGCAAGTCGATTCAGGGAAGTGCGAAAATGATCTATCTGTGCGGGATCCTGGCGGAACCGCCGATGGTATTCTTGATAGACCTGGAGAAGCCAGGCATAGGTATCTGGATTGAATGGCTCGTAAAAGAGAAAGCGACTAGAGGAAAGGACGCTCGCTGCGTGTTCACCTGTGAATGGGGGAGTTGTGAGGCTATACCAGGCATCGAGGAAGGTAGAGAAATGTGTGGGCCACGCGAGAAATAACCAGTGAAAGAGAAGAAATACAGTAGTTTTCTTTTCCAGGAAAAGATCTTGGAGCGGAGCAGAATCCTCATGAGGAAAAGCACAGAGCATCTTTATGAGCAGGAAAAGTTCCTGGTGTGAGAAGATAGCATCCAGCCCTGAGGTAACGGCTTTCAGAAGATACAGGTAGGAGATACCGGAAAGGGTGGAAAGTGGAGAACTTGTCGGTGACTTGGAAGTGATCCCATTTACGGGTAGCGCGATGCCAAGCGCTTTCATGAACAGTAGTTCCCCTATATACAAGGGGTTATCAGGCGCAAGAGGTACGAGACCGGTAGCACGATAATCTCCTTGTTGGCAGTGTGGGCAGTGATATGGCGATTGGCGGTTGGCAACAATAGGGGCCTCGCATGAAGGGCACTTCTCCAGCAATCGCACCCGGTGCTGCGGGCAATGAACAATTAGTTGCATCCTCCAGTACAGTCGATCGTAGCATTCCTGTTCTTGCAAGCACAGGGGACATACCCGAATGGAGCGGATGGGGAGGAAATAGGTTTCTTGTAACCTGGAGGACAGTTGCGGCAGATTCGTGGATGCGGACTCATGTCCTGGAGACCGTTGGAAGCCCTCCCCGTCCTCGAGAAGTGGGGCAAACCGGTGCAGCGTATGGCTGTGCAGTTCCTCTTGTGAAAGAAGCAGCAGGTGTTCCAGGATGCGATAATCTCTCTTTGCCGACAAAAGCGGGACTGCCTTCTCCTCGATGTCCCACCTCTTCCCCCCGGGCCGAAGAAGCCAGCGAAAGTCAGGATAGCCCATGCGAGAGGCGCTCCGCCGAAGAATTGAAAGAAGATCTTCGTCGGGATAGGGCGGTGCCCGCCGTGGGAGCGGTGTAGGAAATTCGGTGTCGTTCAATGTGCTACGCATGTTCGCGCGCTCGCTGCCCTTCACCTGGCGTCACCTGTCCCTTTCCCCCGCTTCCTCACGATAAGGGGAGGTAGCCGGAAGAGCTCTGATCCGGGCGGGCCTTCGCGTACTCGTTAGTCACGGCAATGTTGCTGTGACCCAGGGTATCGCGGACGACGGTGAGTGGCGCCTGGTGATCGATGGCATGGGAACCGTGGCAATGCCGCAGCCAGTGGGGGGAAACCTCATACCAGTTCGGCACGCCAGCTCGTTTGGCGGCCTCTCGCACAATGCGAAAGATGGTCGTTGTGTCCAGCCTCGTGCCTTTATAGTACCCCTCGCGCGAGACCTCCTGGCGCGACCGGAAGACGAAGTCCGTGTCCGCAGCCCCTTCCCGGATGGCCGAGAGGATGTTCCAGGAACTCTCCGGCAGCAGCACGTGGCGCTGTTTGTCGCCCTTGCCGCTCATAATATCGAGCTGGACTCCGTTTGACCGGCGGATAACGTGACGCCAGCGCAGGTCGCATAACTCGGAGACGCGCAGGCCAGCTGCGTAGAGCACGTGCAGGATGGCATGATTGCGCGCGTCTTGCTCGAGCACGATCAACTTGAGCACGGTCGCCTCGGAAAGGATGCGCTGGGAGATGGCGCTCTTGGCCGAGGGTGGTTTGATGGCGGCCATGACGTTGGCCGGGAAGAGGCCGCTGCTATAGGCGAAGCTGTAGAGCGACTTGACCGAATTGATGATGCGGCGCTTGCTGTTGTCCTCCAGGGGTTTCTTCTCGCCGCGCTTGTTCGTGGTCTCCAGTTCGTCGAGGCTATCGCAGAAGTCCAGGGCGTCCTCCAGCGTGACGGTGGCCAGCGGCTTTTCGACGAAGTCGCGGAAGAACTGGATATCTCTCTGGTAGGCCCGCTGCGTGTGGGGGCTTTTCTTGAGGCGAACCCACAGCTCGATCAGTTTGTCCTCGGTGGTGCCCTCCGGCACGACGGCGAGATCACGATGCATCTTCGGTTCCTTCTTTCTCTGTATGAATGCGGCCCGCACGCGGGTTTTTGGCGTTGCGCTTTCGCCCGGCAATCTTCAAGATAAGTGCAGTTATCTTGAAGATGTGTCTGAAAATGATTGTAGCACAGACCAGCAGGATCTGACAAGTGCTCGTTCAACAGACCTGGAGAGGCGGAGGCAAAAGAACCTGTCTTGCATTCGGGAAATCCCTATCTGTGTGCGCAAGTGCGGTGAGCGTTCTGCAAGAAACAAGAAACAAGCGGGGTAATCCGGGTCGCGCGGATTCCAAGTCGCTATCCAGGGTTTCACGCCACTGCCATTCCCACGCATCTAGACTAGGAAGCCTCTTGGTGATATATTGCTAGGGTTGCTAACAGTTGCTATATTTTTGTAATTATGTTATGGTATCTGTAGTTAAGAGGAGCATATATGGATGTTAGATGCTTCCCAGATTCTTCAGCACATTCAGACAGAGCAGATCCCTGATACCTGGCGCGTGATTCGCCCCCAGAACCAGGTGCGGTTCGCGACGGTTTTCAGCGCTCTGGTTTTCGGCTTCCTCTTGAATTTTTTTGCTCTGATGTTCGGCGCGATCATCCTGTACAATACTAGCAATCAACAGCTAGGCGATAACCCCTTGGATCTCTATCTGCATGCTCCTCTTCTAGCCATCATGGCACATATGGCAGCGGTTGGGCTGACTGTCCTTCTCACGCTTCTCCTCAGGAATCATGCGATCAATTTGCACGATGCCGTCCTGCTCTTGCTGCCTGCGGGGATTTTTCAAGCGAAGCGCTTGAGTGATGGAAACAGGCGAAGCACGAAGTTCATTGCGTATAAACAGATCCAACGACTCATGCTCAAAGTCTCAAAGGGTGGGGATGTGGTGTCCCTCAAGGTGGCGACCGTTGATCTCAATGCTCTCGATCCGGACTCCCTGCGGGAAAGAAAGCTGGTTCCTCACCTTTTTGGCAGATTCGAATTTCATTTCTATGGCACGAATGGGGCGAGGACCACATGGTTTCCACCCCAAGGATATGAGAGAGACCTTCATGAGATCGCACAAGAGATTGTCGACAATTACCGCCTGTTTGCTCTCGAACAGTTAAGCAAGCGGTAGCGGCCTCTCTACTTTCTACATATGAGGTACGTTAGCGAGGTGGGAAGACATGGAAAAGGAACAGCGCCGGAAGGCTCTCACTCAATTAGTAGCTCACATGCATGAAGGACAATCCTGGCGAAAAGCCGCTACAAAGGTTGGGGTTCACGTTAGCCAATCGACCGCCTACCGACTCTCTCAAGCAGTGCGGAAGCGAGGGGAGGCGGCTTTGCAAGATGGACGGCATGGTCATCCCATTAAACTGCGTGGAGCAGCACGGGCATTTCTCGAAGAACGATGTCAGCAAGCCCCTCACACGCCCAGTTCCACTATTCAGGCGGAACTGCAAGAGCGTTTTGATCTGAGCGTGAGTATCAGCCAGATTAACCGCGTGCGAGTAACCCTGGGCCTCAGCAACCATCCGGCAGGCCAGAAACAGGAAAAAAAACGAAAATAGAAGTAGTCTCTCCTCAAGCCGAGTGGCAAGAGGGTGCTGGGAGTCTCCTCTTGCTTGCCGCAGTTCAAAAGACGAAGTTGCTTTCTCACTTGGAGACATCTCTCTCGCCAAGCCGCCTCACCACTGTACCATCACTGCGTCTTGCCCATAGTCAACCAGCAACACTGCGTAGCCAGTTCTTGACTCTCCTGTTTCTGGAAGCCGTAGGCTTGCGACGAACCTGGGATGAGACAAAGCTACACCGGCGATGCTCTTGCGGTCCTCACCGGTCGCCGACTCGCCTACAGCTATCGCCACACCGAGCGTTTTTTGGCAGAGTTAGCCTCCTTTGGAGCGGATGTGCTCCTGACAGAAGCTCTGGCACGCTGGACCGCTTCATTATGGGAGCCAGGACGACAGGGGAGAGAGAAGCCTGTTCCCATCTTCTACGTCGATGGGCACCGCAAGCCCGTCTACGCTGATGCGCTGATCCCACGCGGGTTGATCGGGCGGACCGGGAAAATTCTGGGATGTCGTGCGCTGGTGGTGTTACACGATCAGGAAGGTCATCTCCTGCTCGCGACCACCCATCGAGGGGATCAGCATCTGACGATTGGACTCCCAGCCATGCTCACGCGCTATGAGGCCCTGCGTTAAGGAAGAAGCCTTGTAGCCGCAAAGTAGATAAGTGCGGCACAGTTTTGTCTTACGGCGCTTCGGACATGCCCATCATACGAGCGAGGTCATCCGCCGAGACCCGCGTGTAGATAGTCGTTGTCGCGATATCGGCATGGCCCAACAATTGCTGAATCGCTGGGAGCGGCAGAGGCTGCCGGTCAAGTCCATAGGCTGCTGGATCGAGCAGCGACTTGGCAAAAGTATGACGCAGATCGTGTGGACCCAGGGGAGAGGCAAGTTTTGCTGCCTGGCCAAGCTTCGCAATGATCTCACGGATGCCCCGTTCGGTCAGGGGGCCGCGCTGACCGAGAAAGAGATGCCCATCCGGCCAGGTACTCCAGGAAGCCACCGCTTCTCGTCTTTCCATCGCCCGTTCTCGCCAGCGTGAGGCCTCGTGTTCGCGGTGGTTGAAATAGGTATCGAGCGGTTCGCGTGCTTCCTGGACGAGCGGGATCTCGCGATGTTTGAGTCCCTTGCCACGTCGAATAATGAGCAACCCACGCCGCGCGGAGATCTGCACATCGGGAATGCGGAGCGCAGCCACTTCCGATACCCGCGGGCCCGCATAGCGGAACAGGGTAGCGAGAGCCAACGCCAGTCCGTGATCGCGACGAACGAGTTGCTCCGCACACCGCCGGACCGCGTTCCATTCGGTCTTGGATAAGGCAACAGGAGCCGGTTCCACGATCTCGATCATGGTCAGGTTGCGAAAGGGATTGGTACCCTCTACCGTATCGAAGAAGAGCATGAGGCTGATGAGCGCACGATTGATGGTAGTAGGGGCATAGCGTTTGGCTAAGAGGTGGTCTCGATAGGTTTTTGCATCGGCTGGCGTCACTTCGGTCACCTTGAGACCAGGATGCTCACTCTGCAACCAGGTAGCAAAGCGGCGAGCATCCTGCGTGTATAACGCAATCGTTTTGGTGGAAAGATCTGGGCGAAGGTTCAGCCGCTCCTGCCAGGTGGCAATCTCACTCCACATCACTCCTCCTTGTTATCGGTCCAGTTGCATTATCGGCGCAGTTTTTGGCGAGATAACCCTGCCAACTCTGCCGATAATATACCACATGGAGGAGAAAACTGCGCCGATAATCCTTCTTTTCGGCACAGTTCAGCTGACCGCGTTCACCCTCTGCTACGAGGTCCTGGAACTTGTGCTCACTGATGCCTTCCTGCCTGGTAATCCCTCGATAACGAAATACTGGTATGTCCCAGATTCGAAGAGAGGTTTCGCGACTGATGCTGCTCTCGCCTTTGAGTATCCTCATAGAACATCCTTGACATCCTCGTCCACCTATGGTATTCTTGCTTCTAGATAAGTAACAGTATCATATGGGATAGTATCATATGTATAGCGAAATCTTAATCCTAGCCATGCTGCGGCAAGGTCCACAGCATGGCTATGAGATCAAAAAGGATATCGATCGGGCACTTGGTGGCATGGTTGTCCTGAACAACAAGACGCTCTATCTCGCCCTCAAACACTTTGAAGAGATCGGAGCTGTCACTCGGCAGGTCATCCCCCAAGAAGGCAAGCCCAATCGGCATCTCTACGAGCTGACCGAGCGCGGGATCGAGTTGCTGCAAGCCTCTCTGCGAGATTTTCCCGCCTCAAAAGCCAGCAATGACGCCGAGTTTTTTACCCGTGTCGCCTTCTTCGACTATCTGGAGGTGCCAGAGCGCAAGGCGATCTTAACCTCGCGCCTGGCCTATCTTGAGGGATGTCTCTCGTACCTGCAGAGCATGCAACACCTGGCAGACACCCAGGATTGTGCCAACACGTCGGGCATTTCGATGTCCCATGCGCAGCGGGTCCTCGCCTTTCATACCCGACGCATCCGCGATGAATATGCGTGGATTGCCAGCTGGCTTGAAGAGATGCAAGCATCCAGGTGAATGCGTAGAGAGCGCCCTTTCCTGATGGCGGTATGCACTACGCTTACAAGGAGAAACGGTATGTTTCAACACGAAGCAATGAGAGACCTATGGCCGAGCGAGGCTCAGGGCTATGCCGATAGTGCAAGAGGGGAAGAGACTTCCCTTTCCAGTGAAGCTGGACAGAAGCTGCTCCTGGAAGCCTCGGGTCAGGCTCCCACTGTGGGTCAGCGTCTGACACTAGCCCTGGTTTCGCTGGGCATGTTGATGGGCATGAGCACGCTTCTGACCATCCTGGCGACTGCGAGGAACGCTCCCGGCTGGGTGGTTTTTCCTTTCCTTTTCGTGCTCACCCTGTTCACGGTGGCGGTGGTCTGTATCAATGTCGCATTTAGCCGTAGAACGTGGTGAACCATCAGTGGGCGAGCTGTCGAACTGATGGACTGACCAGGTTCATCTTGCGCTCGGCATCCAGTTGTAGACCAGGTATCGGAGGAATCTATGATCGAACAACGGCCAATTCTGGTGATCGCTTTTGCCAACCATAGGAGGGAAACCAGCCAGAAGGCGTCGTCGAGCGACACCGACACCCAAGCAACTCGCCTTCACCGCGACGTCGGACCCATCGGCACTGCGGCGCGCCTCATCGTGGGGCTCCTACTCGTCGGCCTCATCGTGTACGGCCAACTGTCGTCGTCGGGGCACCTGACGCCCATCACCTGGGTACCTGGCCTCATCGGCTTCCCCGCTCTCGTACTGGCCTGGCACTTCTGGCGGATTCGCCGCAACCCGGCGTGTTTCTCCGACACCAGCGCTCTGAGCTTCGCGCTCAGTCTCGCGTTGCCCGTTGCGCTCTACCTCACCGGGTGGTTTGTGCCGCCCCTGTGGTTCACCAGCGACGCCACGCTGATCTTCGTTGGCAGTTCCCTACTGCTCGCCGCGCTTCGAGGTGACGCCGGATGCGAGTTCCTGGCTCTCTCCAACTGGCTTCTGCGCCGCAGCGACCAGATGGCCTGCGCCATCTTCACGCCCATCGACTCCCTGGAACGATGAATGCGTTGCATCTTACTTTGAGGGGTCTGAAATGCGTCAGCCCATCACCAGACCTGTGAGAAAAGCGAGAGGAGCGAGACGATGGAGAACGAGGCGCGCGATTCTGCTGGGGTGCAGGAGATCTCCTACCCACATTTTGCCGCGTTTTACAACCGGATGATGGGATGGCCTCTGGTCCGGCGGATGTTCGATCCCTTGCGGCGCGAGATCGTCGGGCAAGCAGAAAGGCTCGTGCTGGAGGTGGGCGCTGGTGGAGGGCAGAATTTCCCTTTCTACGATCCGGCCCGCGTGGAGCGCGTGGAGGCGGTCGAGCCAGACGAGGCCATGCTGGTCGCGGCCAGGCGCGCTCTTTCGGCAGCATCCGTTCCCATCACGCTCACCCGCGCGCCGGTCGAGGCCCTCCCGTTCCCCGACGCGCATTTCGATACTGCTATGGCCACGCTCGTCTTCTGTTCGGTGCAGGATCCGGAGCGCGGCCTGCGCGAGATCTGGCGGGTGCTCAAGCCGGGAGGGACGCTCTTGCTGCTCGAACATGTGCGCGCGCAAGGACGCGTTACCGCGTGGGTACAGGATGCGCTCGTGCCCCTCTCGACCCGCTGTATGGGCCATTGCCACTGGAACCGCGATACGGGAGCGATGGTGGGGCGCGCGGGCTTCCGGGCCACGCAGGTGCGCCAGCTCAGCGGAGGACTCCAGCCGATGCTGCTTCTGCACGCGATGCGTTCCCAGGCGCAGGAGGAGATGCCCGCAGGCAAGGAATAACACCGTTCTGCTCGGAGTGAGTAGCAACGCGTGAGGCGCACCAGTTGCCAGATGAAACGTATCTGCTTGCGCTGTGTCGAGTGATCGAGAGAGGAGCAGGAAGATCGTGCCTGAAGAGAACGCCAGACTCATTGCTCTCTACCAAAAACAGGCCAAAGACTATGACCAGAGCGGAATCCAAGGGCTAGACGCCTTGAGGAGAGAAGCGGTCAAGCGGCTCGACTTGAAGCGCGGCGACCTGGTGGTGGATATTGGCTGTGGGACCGGACTCAATTTCGCACTGTTGCAGGAAGCTATCGGCCCAGAGGGGAGAATCATTGGGGTGGATCTGACCGATGCCATGCTTGAACAGGCCAGACGTCGCGTTGCCAAAGCAGGCTGGAAGAACGTGGAACTTGTGCAAGCCGATGCAGCCTCCTATGCGTTCCCAAGCCAGGTGAATGGCATGCTCGCGACCTTTGCCCTCACCTTTATCCCACAGGCGAAGCTGGTGATCCAGAACGGCAGCCGGGCGTTAGCGCCTTTCGGGCGGTGGGTCGTGTTGGACATGGCCTGGCCATTGTGGTTCCACCACCTACTGTTCTTCTTGCGCCTCTCTCACTATGGCATCACCGAAGAGGTGGTCAGACGACGCCCCTGGCAGACCGTCTGGAGCACGATGCGGCAGTCCCTGATCGAGGTCGAGCGGCAGCCGTTCTGGATGGGATTCTTCTATCTGGCCTGGGGGAAACAGCCGAAGCCTCCTGCTTGAGGGACGGCGGTCACGGGCGCGCGGGACCAGCACCTGCCAGATGGCCGCATCACGACGGGCGCTCGCTCGCGCATCCGCTTCCGACCTGCTCGCGCATCCAGGCGCGGCCATCCTCAACTTTCCAGAGAGGGGTATCGCTACGTAAGCTGTCACCAGCCGCAAAGTAACTGATGAGGTAAACAACGCGACTGGTGTGCAAATGCTTCCTCCTTTATTGAAGGGGAAGGCCTCCCATGACTTGGTTCTCTTCTCGTTGCGCATCAGAGAGCGAAAGCCAGGAGGAGGCCAAAGAGACCATACTGGTTGTCTGTCAGCGCTGGAGCGTGCCGTTCTCGCACGCCACCACCTCCTGCCCATCGCGCCTGCCATACCTCCTCTTGAGGTCCTCGTAGCGTGCGAACCGTTCTGGGATAGGGTGTCCTTGGGCATCGTAGCGCTCGGTGAGGAAGAAGCGCAGCAGCGGGGCGTTTGCGGCGTCGAGCAGGTGGATGCACAGCACTTCGGTCCCCGGGCCGCCGTGGCCACCTGGCCCGCGCTCGAAGCGCACCCCCCTCACCACGCTCACCAGGCTATGGACGTGCCAGTGCTCCGTCTCCACCTTCCAACTGTCCTCGGCGAACAGCGGCGTTGCCGTCCCGAAGACCTCCATGACGCCACCTGCGACCCCGGTCACAACGGCGAGCGGCGGAGAGGCGTACAGGTCGGCGATCAGGGACTCCAGGTCGCGCCGGGGCGTTGCAGTGTAGGGCGTTCCGTGATGATCATGCGGCACGAGTTGTTCCATCATGCCAAGCATGTCAACTTCAGCCCATACTTCCACGATCTTGCCATCAACGACACGGAAGATATCCATCCCTGTGATTTTTACCCGCTTGCCTGTAGGCTCAAGACCGACATACTCGCCTTGGTGTGTTCCCTGAACGGTCCAACGAGTGACAACCTTGTCATTTTCGGCAATCCAGTCGTCAATGGCCTGATGGTGATCTGGGAAGGCATTGAGCACCATGGTCATCGTTTGTTTGAATTCCTCGCGGTTTTGGCCGTGATCTGCGCCTGCAACTGTGAACCCTTCAAAATTGGGGGCCAGCAGTTCGTCCAGGACGGCCACATTTCTTCCATTCGTGACTTCGTCGTAGAAACGACGAACGAGAGCCTTGTTTGCTTCGGTTGACATAGAAGAGGCTCCTTTCGGTGTCTTGTGCGGTGCGTTCAAACACGGTTGCTGCCTCACTGCTCAAGCTGGCGATTCAGCCAGGGTGACTTCCGCATATCTTCAAAAATCTAGCCATTCATTCAGTCAGACCACAGCCATGATGAAGACCACCGTCTGTCCCGGCGTGGGTGGCTTTGCCACGTCGTCAGACCAGACCAGGCTCGCGAGAGATGTAGCGCTGCTTCGTCTGCGCATGCGTCCACCCGGCGGTCACGTCATAAGACATCTGCCAGGTTTTTTGCCTAACGTCACCCTCGCTGCCTGAAGTGGCTGATGTCTCCGGTGTTCGCGCCCTCGCCCGAACAGGTGAGGTGAGCTCTAGCAGCCACTAGGGAGGTGTGCCCCAGGCGGGCTGGAGCTGCCAGAACTCGTTCTTAGTGACCTGGACCAGGCCGCTGCCATCAGTGTTCATCTCATAAAGGTGGGCATTCTGGTCCACCCCCGTCGTGGATCGATACGCAAAGATGATCTTCGTCCCGTCCGGCGACCAGGCCGGCCAACTGTTGCGCTCCTTGCTCGTCAGTTGGACCAGATGCGTGCCGTCGGGGAAGATGGTGTAGAGCTGCGGCGTGGTGTCAGGAGGGAAGGCGCCAAAGGATTGGAAGAGGATGCGCGTGCCATCGGGTGACCAATGCGCATTGCCCGCCTTGAGCTGCCCCCACGCGGTCACCTGTTTCAGGCCCGTGCCATCCCGTTTGATGACGAACAGCGCCTGATCATCATAGGACTGACCTGTCAGGTGGTTGCGCTCAAAGACCAACCGCGTGCCATCGGGCGACCAGGCCGGCCCGTCATCAGCGAAGCTCGTCGGGAGCGGGGGGTGTGTCAGTTGCACGGGATGGCTGCCATCGGCCTGCATGAGCCAGAGTGCCGCCACTGCCGGATCGTTGTTGGGACGAGGTGGACCGTCCCCTTCACTGTAGGCAATCGTCTTGCCATCCGGCGACCAGGCGGCCACGCCCATGCCCAGACACGACGGGGGCGGGCAGTGGGTCAGCTGCTTGAGGCCCGTCCCATCGGCGTTCATCAGAAAGATGTCACAGCTCGTATTTACACACGAATTAAGGGAGTAGATGATTTTGGAGCCATCGGGTGACCAGGCGGGCCAAGCGTCTTCTTCCCCGTTGACCGGGTGCGTGAGCTGGCGCACGCCGCTGCCGTCAGCGTTGGCCGAGAAGATCGCGGCCGTGGTTTGGTCGTGATCCAGAAAGCCCTGCCAGGCGATGCGGCTCAGGTGAGCGTGGGAGGATGCGGTGGGCGTCCCACCCGTCCGCTGCCCTGTTGCCGCTTGCCCACAGGACGCCAGCAGCGCGGCCATCAAGCCGATCACGAGAATAGATGGAAGACTTCTTCTCATTGGTGTTTTCCTTTTCTTCCTGTCGCCTCCTGAAGAGAGGCAGGCCAGGACTCCTTTGGGGTCTCCTCAAGAGCACTGGCGAGCATGAATGTCAGCAAGCACAATTGGGTCCCCCAGTAGCAACGGGACAAGAACCAACGTTTCGCGCAGATGCCTAGATCAGTCCCTTCATGAGTCGCTCTAAGATGCTGCGCCGCAGACGAGCGACCTCGTGGACACCACTCCATTCCTCTTGACAGAACTGCACAATCTCTCTAGGACCCAGCCCACAGTGATAGAGCAGGTAGGCCAGTCGCCGCTCACGCTCGCTGGGCAGCACCTTTTGGAGGATTTCCCACAACTCGAGGCTCGTGGTACGATCTTCAAAGTATGGCCCGCTTGGCGCTCCTGGCAAGGGTACCGGGACTGCTCTTGGTCGCGAGTAGGCTCGCAAGCTATCCAGGATTGTCCCATTGAGGCTTGCGCGTAAGTAGACCAGTGCCGAAGCCTGCGTCTCGAATGCCACTTGCCCCTCGATCGCGGCCCGCCGGAACCGCTCAAAGGCCAGCCCCACATAGTGCTCCTCGCTCTCGAAGCTCCAAGCCGCCTCTTTGCTGGGATGGGTATGCAGCCACCTGCGCATGGTCTCGCCCAGGCATTCTTGTAGCTCTGCCCAGGCGTCCTGGTCGCCTTGCACGAGCGCCTGATGCAACAGCTCCTCGATGGCAGAGTTGCTCAACGCATTGTGTGCAGCTGCTGGTTCCGCGGGGGCAGGAGACGAGCGCGCAGATGGAAGATTTCGTTGTGCAGTCAGTGATTCTTCCCCGTTGATAGCAATCGTTTCGTTTCCATCACGCTTCATGTTGATGCTCCTTCAGGTCTGAAAAAAGGGAACAAGACCCTATCAAAGGGTAGAATGCCGTTGGACGTCACACCCTTCACTGTCTCACGTCTTCACCCTCCAGCCTCATTCTGTCCGCAGTTGCCTCTGGAGACAGACGACGCGTTCGGTGAGACGGATGTGGAGCGCAGTCAGCACCACCATCTGGTGTTCGATGTCTTGGAGTTTGTCTTGATAGAGTGCCAGCAGCTCCTCTTCACAGACCGGCAACGGGTGCGGGGAAGGGGAGGGTCCAGTGCAATTGAGAATCTCTTCGATCTGCTCGGTGGTCAGGCCGAGCCCCAGGTACATCTGGATCGTTTGCACGCATTTGACGGCCTCCTCATCGAGGTCACGATAGCCATTCGAGAGTCGACGAGCGCACAGCAGCCGTTTCTGTTCATAATAGCGCAAGGAGCGGATACTCACTCCTGTGCGGCGGGATACTTCACTAATACGCATAAGCACCTCTCCTTTCCTGAATGCCTGACGTAAGTATAAACTATGACATTAATGTCAGAGTCAAGGGATCTCATGCTGAATTTGCGGAGAGAGCTCGGCCTTCCCCTGGAACACAAGCGCTCTTTTGCCGACGTCGAAAGCCTCGGATGGAGGAGCCCCAGTAACGAGTTTTCTTGAGTTCCGACTTGTGTTCTGGAAGAGGAACTGCACCCCGGTAGCCATCTTTTCTCTCTGCTGTTATGCGTAGCGATCCTCTTCGATATACCTTGTTGGAAGCGCTGAGTTCCGACTCCACGAATTCTCGGAACTCAGCTCAAACACACGAAAGGAGTACACATGAGATATTGTCATGAAACGACAATGGGAAAATGAAGAGTTAGTGGAACACTGGACCTTAGACGTTGAGGAGCGTGCTCTTTTGGACAACAAAACGGGAGCGACGCGCTTAGGTTTTGCGGTCCTGCTGAAATTTTTCCGGCGAGAAGGCCGTTTTCCCCAGCACAAAAATGAGGTTCCTGGCATTGTCATTACGTTCCTGGCCACGCAAGTGGGCGTTGACGCTACCGCCTACATGCAGTATGCCTGGCAGGGACGCACCATCGAATACCATCGTGCGCAAATTCGCGACGCGCTTGGCTTTCGTGAGTCAAGCGTTGCTGATGGCGAACAGATGCAACAGTGGCTGATTACCGAGGTCCTCCCACAAGAACACCAGGATGAACGGCTGCGAGAACAAGCCTACGCCTGGTTTCGACGAATGCATCTAGAAGCTCCTACCCCAGATCGCCTCACCCGTTTGATCCGTTCTGCCGCACACACCTTCGAGCACCAGTTCTATGAAGCCACTCTTACTCGCCTTCCGGAAGCGTCACAGGCAGCTCTGGAAGCACTGCTCTTGACCGAGATTGCTCCGCCCGAGCTACGCGATGCGGATGGGGAAAAGGAGGATAGCGTGGGAAGGCAAGAGGGGCAACCCTCGAATATGCTGCAAGAGAGGAAAGCGCAGATCGACATCACCCTCCATCAACTGCGCATGGACCCTGGACGAGTCGGACTGGCAACCATGCTGGAAGAAATGGCAAAGCTGCGGCGCATTCGGGAACTGGCGCTTCCCGACGACCTGTTTCCTGGTATCGCGCGCAAAGTCCTGGCCGTCTATCGCAATCGTGCCAGTATCGAAGAACCATCGCGCCTGCGTGCCCATTCCAAAGCCAAACGCCTGACGTATCTAGCTGCCCTGTGCTTCCTGCGGGCGCAAGAGATCACTGATGCCCTTAGTCGATCTGCTCATTCACATCGTCCACAAAATCGATGTGCGCGCTGAGAAGCGGGTCGAGCAAGAGTACCTCAACGAATTCAAGCGTGTGGGAAATAAAGAGGGGATCCTGTACCGGGTTGCCGAAGCGGCCGTTGGACGTCCCGATGAGCCGGTGCGTGAGGTTATCTTCCCGGTCGCCAGTGAAAAGCTCTTGCAGGAGGTGATCAAAGAGTACAAGGCCAAAAGTCCTGCTTTCCGCAAGCAGGTGCATCTCATCATGCGCGCCTCCTACAGCCACCACTACCGGCGCATGGTCCCAGAACTGCTTGAGATCCTCGACTTTCACTCCAACAACGAGCTCTATCGCCCGGTGATTCGCGCCCTGCAACTGGTCAAAGACTATGTCCATAGCCCCCGCCAGTACTACCCTGACCATGAAAGCATCCCCATCAAAGAAGTCGTCGCCCCCAAATGGCGTGAGTTTGTGGTGGAGCAAGAGGATGATGGCACCAGCCGCGTCAACCGGCTCAATTATGAAGTGTGTACGTTGCAAGCTCTGCGCGAGAAAGTGCGCGTCAGGGAGATCTGGATCGAGGGAGCCAACCGCTATCGCGATTATGTGGAATATGTCATGCTAACTTTCCCTCAGTTTGAGGCACCTGTTTACCATGAGTACGATCATCCTTGGAAGGATAGAGCGCACTCATGTGTGCTTCTACCTGTTTCTTAAACATCGGAAATCTTTGTTCTTCTGGCAAATTCTGGTAAGTTTCTATCTGATATTTATACCATCTTTGTTCTCGTGTAATCAACTGACATGCCGAGCGGAATTTGGCACAGGTTTCTCCAAATTTGAAGTATCCCTCTATGCCTGCTGATATCGCTACAATAATGCTGAGAGTGATGGGAATCAATTGGGGGAGATGGGCTTCTTGAACCATGCCTGCGTTTCCCACAAGAAACGGAAGACTGATTGACCCAAGAAGGATAATGAGTTGGAGCGTATTATGAAGCCAGGTGTTGATTGTTACCTGACGAGCATAGTATCGTATGTGTGCATTGACGACGTTCTCGTAATCGTCGCTGCTTTCCTTCGGTTTGTGTTCCATATTTTTCTCCCTTAAGCGTTACGCGTACTGGTGATAGCTTGTGACGAATAATCATCCTTCGTCCTGTGATTGTCGACGTATGTGATTAAATGGAATCAGCGGTATCCTTCCGTGACTGTTGACTCGCAACTCTCGTGGTGTTGGTCCAGAAGGAGTAGGAGTATCCATTAATGCATCACAGAGTTTCTCCAAGGCCGCTAATCCGTCATCCACCGCTGCCTGTTCATCCTCAGAAAGAGGTATCTCCTGTTTCATCCGAAGCAAGTTCGCTTTGGCTTCAAGTATCTGCGCCTGACTCGATCCCTTTGGTCGATAAAACGCGCACTTGGCACACGCCATTCTGTGTGGACACTGATCGAAAAAGTCGTAGGTGCAATAGCCATGTCCAAGATCGTAAAACTTCCATGCCTCACCATTTACTGCGGCACCGTTTGTCACCGCTTCCTGGTCAATCAGTACCTCGATGGTCCGCACATTGCGTCCGAAGTACCCGGCGTCTGTGTAGGATTTCGAGAGCTTCGTCGGCGAGACCATCACGTAGTGTCTGGTTGACTCTGGTGACCGATGCCCCAGCCACTGCTGTAACTCGAGTAAGGTCATGGGGTCTTTCCCATTGGCGAGCTGAGAGGCAATGGTAGACCTGGCTCGGTGCGTCGTGATGGAGCCACGAGCATCCTGCAAAGGGACCCCAGCCTTGTAACACAATAGAGGGATAACTGTCCGATTCAGGTAGTCGAGCCCGACTCGATAGCTGCGATAGGTAAAAAGGTAATCGACCAGTTCTCCTGTTTTTATATCGACAGCAGGAGGTTGCGTTGGGCGGATACGTTCCCACTCCTTGATGGCTTCACCAACGACACGATCCACTGGTTTCGTAAATGCCGTTCCCGTTTTGTTTGTCGGGATATCAAGCAAACAAATGGCATCTTTGGAGAGCAGGGAGTTTGTTTCAGGAAGGAGCCCAGAATTACTCTGCCAACGACGAATACATCCTACCCGGAGCCGACCAATTTCATTTCTGCGTAAGCCACAAAAGAGCCAGACCACCACGATGGCTTTTACCATTTCAAGAGGATAACGATGTTCACGTGGTCTTGATGGCGCCAGGGAGCGCGAAGCCAGGTCATCGGCAGTTAGATTGAGTCCTGCCCAGAGCAGTTTGGCCCAGATATCATCGGCGATGATCCGTGGATCTGGGCCGACCAGAGCTTTGATTGACCGAGGTGTTGCGAAACATCGGGCAGGATCAAAACGACGAGGAATCCACTCCCATTCCTGGCAATCCCGGAAGAACATGCGCATGGTTGAAAACAAATGGACCTTTGCCTTTGGCTTAATCGGTTTGTTCACAAGCTCTGGTGGAAGTGAGCGATATGCCCACTGACCGACCTTCAAGCGATCAACCGCCGTCGTAAATTCCAAGGTCAATTCACGAGTCCATTGCTCGGGACTCTCGATCTCAGGATGTTCTTGGGCCAGCCAGCGACCTACGGTGAGAAGTCGCGAGTAGACCCCTTGACGAGTTGATGCGGCAAGGGTTGAGGTGGCATGCCAGCGCTGGCACCATTCCCCCCACACAGGAGGGACCTGCTGCGGAGTACTCGTTGTTTTCTGCAAAGAGTGCAATGGAGTGATCGGGTGACTCAAAACGCCGAGATGGACCAGGACGCGTGAAACGACCACATACTCATCTTCGTAGAAGGGCATATCTCGACGAGCTACCAATGCAATCGTTTCAGTGGCCAGATCTTCGAGTCGTGGGCTACGACTCGCCAGAAAAAGGGCACACATTACCCTGGTGAGATATCCGTCGCTTCGCGTTTTACTGTATCCCCATGCGAGCATGACCGTTCGCACTTGCTCGATTGCAGCATCGATAGCTGCCTGGCCGAAAACTTTGCGTGCAATAGGATAACGAACGATGTTCCTCCCAGTAGCCGAGAAATTGGCAATCCCCTCGACGGCCTTTGACCAGGTCCAGATAGAAATTGGTTGTGCATGGTTGCGTCGTGACTCGGACAAGAACAACGGGCCGCGTTCTCGACTCAACTCACGTCGGTGTTGGAGATAGGCAGCATACAGGACACTTGTCGCCTCAGAGTAAGGAACAGTTCGTGCGCGCCGATTTTTTGTCTGCTCAGCACGGATATGAAGCAGGCGATGAGAAGGATCAATATCACCAGTGAGGAGTGTACACAATTCCTCGCGGCGTAGGCCCGCATCGTAAGCCAATGCTAGCATGACCCGATTGCGCAGAGGTTCTTCCCGCGTTGCTTCAAGCACCGCTCTCCACTGTTCGTCATCGGGAATCCAGGGGAGCTTTTGGTAGCGTGGAATGAGTGCGCGGTCGCGCGTTCCTCCAAACCCTTTTCCAGGCGTGTAGCGGCCTCGTCCTACCGGATTATCTTGGCGAAGGCCCTCTTCCATTAAGTAATCGTAAAACAGGCGAACGACAGTAAGACGCTGCTGCATCGTAGCATTAGCTAGTCCTACGCCCGAATCCAATGTACGTATGGCAATACCATGGGGATTAGAGCGTGAGGAGAGATCACGAACATAGCAAGCAATATCCTCTCTTTTTGCAGTTTCGGGGAGGATAGCCTGATGTTTGCAAAAAGAGAGATAGTCTTCCAAAGCACGCTTGTAGGCGTCAACCGTATTTGGAGCTCTCCCGAAGTCTACTTGAATCTGTATCCATTTTTTGGCAGGAGCCCAACTCAGCGTTAGAGAAGGTTCTTTGGTTACATCACTCATGTGTGAATCCCTTTCATTTTCTTAAACGAGTCAGGATATTCCACATAACTGTAATCCCGAAGACGATCTCCCACATGATTTTGAGCAGCACCGGACCACCTATTACGCGGATCTGAACCAACCTCTCTCGGCTGACGAGTTTGTCGCTTCCTTACAAAACCAGCTCACCACCGCACTCGCATCGTTTGAACACTTCATGGCCAAGAAACCGAAGGATATCGCGATCGGCAGGAAACGCGGGAAAGGATGGATCACACTCTCCCCACTTCCTGCGCAACCCGAGCCGAAGCATCTTCCACGGCTGAAAACGGAGATCGTGCGCCGCTGGGGCATGACCGATCTGCTCGATATGTTCAAGGAATCCGCCTTGCTCACGGGATGGACCGAGTGCTTCCTGTCCACAGGCAGCCGTGAAGCCGTTCGCCCCGACCTCTTACAAAAGCGCTTGCTCCTCTGTATTTTTGGGATGGGGACCAACATTGGCCTCAAACGGCTGGCAGGGGTTGACCCCAACATCGATGCGGAGCATCTCCGCTACACCCGTCGACGCTATCTGCACACCGATCACTTCCGCGCGGCGATTGCGCACGTCGTCAATGCGCTCTTGCACGCGCGACAGGAAGCGATTTGGGGAGAGACAACCTCGACGTGTGCCTCCGATTCCAAGAAGTTCCATGCCGTCGATCAGAATTTGTTAACCCAGTGGCATGCCCGCTATCGTGGCCCCGGCGTCCTCGTCTACTGGCACGTGGAACGCCGTTCGGTTTGTATCTATTCGCAGTTAAAGTCCTGTACTTCCTCTGAGGTGGCAGCCATGCTCGAAGGGGTGCTGCGCCATTGTACCGATATGACCATTAAACGTCAAATGACCGATTCGCACGGGCAAAGTGAGATCGGGTTTGCGTTTAGTCACTTGCTGGGGTTCCGGCTCCTTCCCCGCCTCAAACCTATCCACTCTCAGCGGCTAGCGCTCTCAGAGGCCAGTGATCAAGAGCGGTATCCCCATCTCAAAGAGGCTTTGGGAAAACCCATCAACTGGGAGCTGATTCGCCAGCAGTACGATCAGATGATCAAATATGCCACAGCTCTGCGCATAGGCACCGCCGATGCGGATGCGATCCTGCAGCGGTTCACGCGCAGTAATGTGCAACATCCGACCTATCAAGGGCTCTGTGAGCTCGGAAGGGTCATTAAAACCCTCTTCTTATGCGAGTATCTCAGCGACCCACAACTCAGGCAGGAGATCCAAGAAGCCCTCAACGTCATCGAGCAATGGAACAGTGTGAATGGCTTTATCTTCCACGGCAAAGGGGGCGAACTCCTCTCGAATCGGCCAGAGGATCAAGAAATTGCTCTCCTCTCCTTGCATTTGATCCAGGTCAGCCTCGCCCTGGTCAATACATTGATGCTGCAAGAGGTGCTGGCTGAGGACAAATGGAAAGCTTCCATGAAACCAGAAGACTGGCGCGGATTGACGCCACTGTTCTATCAACATGTCAATCCCTACGGACGATTCACATTGGATCTCACGCAACGCATTCCTTTGGCACTCGCCAAGCTCGCTTAGAGGCATCCCGCACAACAAAACTGTGCCGCACTTATCTACTTTGCGGCTATGAGGCCCCTTCCTTAACGCAGGGCCTAGAACGCTTGAATGTTCTGGCAATAAATGCACTATAGAGACGATGCTCCGTTTTACGTTATGGACCAGCTCCCATGCTCATCAATCATTTCGTCAATGTGTTCCATCAACTGGATCGTCTCTGCCAGTGCTATATCCTGGCAATTTTGTTCTTTTGAGATAACACCGTTGCGCTGGCTTGAATCCAGTATCGGTGGTTTTTTCTCCTCAGTAGGATACCATAAACATAGGCATATGCCTATCACTAATTTATATTCATAGAGAAACTTTTATGCTGTCGAAAATATTCCTGAAAGAGAGCTATGGATCTCCACTGAAATGGAGGAGACAACTACTGTAAATCATTTTATTCTCCGGGCGAAATTTGGATAATTACGTGGGCGGTAAAACGGTCAAGAGGAGATAGAAGATGATGGAGTCATGCGGTGAATTATCCTTTATGGCTCTCCAGGCCCTTTCTTAGCGCTCCCTTGCTTACCCATTGAATTGTCCAATTTTTTAACAATCCGCCCATTTAATTATCGCATTTACAGTATGACTCAAGAGATTCTGATTGTACCGGATCGATTAGTAGGAAGAGCCCCGAAGTGCGCCAGCGCCTAGCTGCACTTCGGCAGGAGGCAAGCGCGCTTGAACAGCGGGTCCAGGCCAGTGAAGCATGCCTGGCGGAGTTGGATAGACGCCTAGACCTGTGATCTGGCTGGACACCCGTCTTCCAGCGAGGGCGTTCTACGCCTCGCCGCCAGCATTTCGATGGCTCCTCACCCCAATTGCCTCCCAGGTACAGCTTCCATTTTCACGGGGAACCTCTACGCGATCAGGTTGCTACAAGTTTTCATATCAAATCCTGATGTTCACTGTACATTTAACCAGCTTGAGAAGTCAGCTGCCCTGACACGAATGTCCACTGATTAACCGGATTTGGTATCACACGTCGTTCCAATGTTGTGGAGACGCAGGCATGGGGTGGACGAGGACCGCAAACGCCGGCAGATTCCTACCAGAAAGGGTCACAAGAAGGCCGTACCCACGCAGCTTTCGACGGTCCAGGCCGTCACCCTCAAAAAGGTCACCACCCATCCAGAGAGGCCGCCCGCGCGTGCGCATGACCTGCTCCTCGCCTACCGCGATGCGCTGCTGATGGGTCTGCTGGTGGAGCACGCCCTGCGCTGCGGCGAGGTGGCACTGCTCACCATCGACTCGATCGACCTGCGCCGGGGGACGATCAGGATCTATCGTCCCAAAACGGACCTCACGGATATCCAGAAGCTGCACACACACACGAATCTTGCGGCCCAGGCCTACCTCTCGCAGGTGGGGAGGGAGCGAGGGCCACTCTTCACGGGCTACGACTCGAATAAGCCGCTGTCCACCCGGGCCATTAATAAGCGCGTTGCGGTCCTTGGCGGCGAGATCGGCATCGAGCGCCTCTCGCCCCACAATCTGCGGCACCACTGGGCATTCGACGCCCTCCTCAATCACACTCCGCTCAACGTGGTGCAAGCGGACGGCGGGCGGGAAACAGAGTACATGCCCCTGCGCTACGCGCATCAGGTGGGGGCGACCGGTGGCGGCGCGACGATTACCGAGGAAGATGAGCCCTCTCCCTGAGCTATGACGGTGCAGCAGGAAGCATGGTTTTCTGCTCGCTCCCCTACTGGACCGATTTTCTTCGCTTTTTCTGCGATTATGTCTATAGGAAATATCTTTGTGTGCTTCCAGGAAGACTTCGATCCGCAGCAAAGAAATAATGCTACGTGTCCTCGCCGTCTGCTTTTTAGCATGCGAAGGAGCTTTCCCCGTGTGCAGACTTGAAGGTTTCGCCCAGGCTTCCTCCGTCGATGGAATCCATGAACGCATCTCCTGTGACGATATCGCGGTCGAGGGTGATCTCCTCTTGTCTCTGTGCTGATATAATGCGCAGGGTCATCGAAACTGTCGGTCTCTATCCCATGACTATACGAAATGATAGTGTATATACACGCCCCTTTGCAAAGGTAAGTGCATGAGCGATTTTGAACAAGATGAGGTTGAACAACCCGCCGAAAAAGAATATGCCCTTGAACAGCGCGTCATCCCGTTCATGGGCGATGAACTCGCCGCCGCGCTGACATAGATCTGCTGAACTGGAACTATGACGCTCATCGAGCTGAAGTGGTGGAGAAGATCAGCCTTTGCCATTCCTCTCCCTTAACTAGAGGGGCTAGTCGTCCCGGAGGCGGTACAGAGTTACAGGCTCACCTATCTGGGCTACGAGGCCCTGCGCTTGCTCGGAAAAATGCAGGCGGCAGGACTCCTGCCTCGCAATGATGCTGCTGGTGAATACCCGCGGTTGCAAGCGGGATGGCGTTTCCTCTGTTCGGAGGTGCTCGCTGCACTTGAGGCAGCATCGCGTCATGGGGGACGGGTGGGACCCCTCACAGAAGAGCTGCTGAGGATGCGCGGCTTCACTGAGGTTGAGTCCTCTCCCGAAGAGGAACAGCGCTCTTCCTTGCGTCTGAATGTTCACGGCGAAGCCTGGTTGAACTTTGCTCGACGCGCCAGGCCGCAACTGGAGATCAATGCCGACCTTGCTCACGCTATCGGGCAGATGACTCCAGGCTATACTGACATGCATCAACTCGGTATGAGACCCGAGTATGTCGCCTTGCTTGAAGCAGAGGAACGTGGAAGCGCTTCCCTCACTTCGGAGCAATTCGGGGAATTGCAAAACCTGGGCTATATGGATGAGGATGGGGTCGTGAGCGTCGCCGGTAAAGCCGCAGTCCAGGCCTATCACCTACTTCACCAGGAAGTGCTAGGCCAGAATGTAGCCTTTGCCATCACGGAAGAAGAGGTCGAGTTGTTGGCAGCGATCCAGCAGGTAGAGCAGCAGAGGGATGGCGGAGCAGGCTCAATGGAGGGGCCGAGCAAGGCCAATCTCCACCGTCTACTCGTTGAGCGACTGGCCGAAAGCTACAAGGAATTGATCCGCCGCTATGGACGGACCATCGTGGATTCCTCGCGAGTGGCGAGGAAGCGCCAGGCACAAGCAGTGCTGAACCTCCTCAAAGAGAGAGACCAGGAATTTAACCTCAAGGACCGCGAGCATTGGTTCAAGGAGGTCATGAATATCGACGAGTTGTTAGTCGGCCTGGAATCGCTTGGCCTGGTGCGAAGCGAAAGGGAGGAGGGGACGACGCTGTATAGGCTCACTCCATCAGGACGAGAGGTTTTGGACGAGCAGGGTGAAACGCCACGGGATATTCGAGCCACGGCCGTCAAAGCGATTACAGCCGTTGCTGGCCGTTTCCGTGGTCTTGCCACAGACTGGATCGAGCAGGCGAGGGAGAAAGGTCTCATTGGCACGGGCGGCATCGCGCAGTCGGGCCGGCTGTACGCGCGCTTGGCAGCACAGGGCCACAGGTGTACGGCTTTAACGCAGCTCGAAGCCCAAACGCTGGTACATCTCCCCGCAGTTGATGTGGACATGATTGAGGGCAAAGCCTCGCCTCATGCGACGACACAAAGAGAAAAGCAGGCGTGGGCGTTGGACAAGCTGGAGACGCGCGGACTGATTGAGCGCCTGGTCGATGGGCAAATCGTGCGGACAGAGGCTGGGCAACTCCTGGCACGTGCCGTAAGCGATGCATTAGCATTGGCGTATCCAGTCACCCCGGGAATTGTGCATCTGCTCAGCGCTATTCACCAGGTAGGAACCACCTTGTATGTGAAGGAGCCCAAAGTGCGTCTGGCACCGCACCAGTGGGCAGAGGTGGAGCGCCTGGCTGGCCTGGAGCCGGAGGCATTGCCAGGAGGCGGTGTATATTGCACGGCTTGGGCATTACATCGGCGACGCCAACCTCAACGAAGCGGGTCTAGACCTGCTCGCAGCCCTGGCAATGCTCCAGGCGAAAAGATGAAATAAATGGTTCCTTCCTGCTGGTGAAGGGGGTGAGCAACAATGGAGGAACAACGATTTCGCGATCGAACAGAAGCGGGTCAACTGCTGGCAAGAGAGCTGGCAGCGTATGCCAATCGTCCGGATGTCCTGGTGCTGGCGCTGCCACGAGGTGGTGTGCCCGTGGGGTATGAAGTCGCCAGAGCGCTCCATGCCCCGCTGGATGTCATGATTGTGCGCAAGCTGGGCGTCCCTGGGGAGGAAGAACTGGCGCTGGGAGCTATCGCCTCGGGTGGAGTGTGTGTGCTCAATGACGACGTCGTGCAGATGCTGGATATTCCCGAAGAGGCAATCCATAAGGTCGTAGCACATGAGCAACAGGAGTTGGAGCGACGCGAACGACTCTACCGGGGAGACTGCCCCGCCTATGACATACACGGCCGTACCGTCATCCTCGTCGATGATGGGATGGCAACCGGTGCCACCATGCGGGCGGCGGTGGCAGCGGTCAGACAGCAGCAGCCCGCTCGTATCATCATTGCTGTTCCGGTTGCTGCGTACGCGACATGTGAGGAGTTTGCAGCGGAGATCGATGAGCTGGTGTGCATGCTCAAGCCAGAGGACTTCTTCGCCGTTGGTTTGTGGTACGAGCACTTCTCGCAAACGAGCAATGAGGAGGTTCGTGATCTGCTGCAAGAAGCCAGGCATGAGCAGTTGGCCACGACGCAGAGGCGGCGAAAGACGAGAGGCGCAGAGGGCCACGAGAAAAGCGCCAGGATTGCGTCATCCACCCAGCACAAGAAGCACCGCATCCGCCAACGTTTGATCAGTACGACGAGCAGCGCAGAGGTTCCTACAGAGGAAGGCGGTCGCCTCTAGGCGAGGTTGATGCAGACATAGAGAATCAGAGAACATTGCCAATAACCTTCCTTAATAATGCAGGTTCCTATCCCATGTGGACCTATCTAGAGATAGACTCACACTTCCTGGAGCAGACCCTGCGCGTCAATCTGGAATCCGCACTCTGGATGTGCCAGGACTTCATTGCCAGACGCAGGGAGAAAGGAGGCGTTATTATCAATGTCTCATAGGTCGAAGCGGTAGTGCCGTTCAGAGATGACCTCATCCTGTACAATGTGAGCAAGGCTGGCATCCTTATGAGTTAACCTTGAGCTTTGCCCGCGTTCAAGGCCTGATCGATGTGATAGCAAGCCGTGATCAGTGAGAGATGTGTAAAAGCCTGCGGATAATTGCCCAGCGCTTCACCGGTCGCACCAATTTCTTCTGCATACAACCCCACATGGTTACTATAGGTCAGCATTTTTTCGAGCAACAAACGCGCTGCATCCAGACGACCCGCTCGAGCCAGGCTCTCCGCCAGCCAGAAACTACAGGGACTGAAGAATCCCTCAACCCCACCTACCCCATCGTCGGCCGCCCTCACCGGATCGTACCGTAGAACCAGCGCATCGCTGGCCAACTCTTCCTGGATACGATCTAACGTGTGCAGCATACGAGGGTCGGTAGGACCCGCAAACTTGGTCAGCACCATCAACAGCGCACTGGCATCGAGCGCCTCGCTGCCATAATACTGGACAAAGCTCTGCTTCTGCTCGCTCCACCCTTGCTCCATCACCTGTTCATAAATCTGTGCGCTGGTTTGCAACCAGTCGCTGCTTGGGGCAGGCAATCCCCGGTGACGAGCCAGGCGTAACGCCCGATCAAAGGCCACCCAACTCATCACGCGCGAATGCACAAAGCGCTGTGGGCCACCCCGAATTTCCCACAGGCCCGCTTCGGGTAGTTGCCACTGCTTTCCCAGCCACGCAAGCAGGTGGCGTACATGTTGCCAGAGTTCATAAGAAATGGGCGAGTGCCGGTTATAGAGGAACATGGCATCTATCAGTTCTCCATACACGTCGAGTTGCAACTGGGTGGTAGCAGCATTGCCGATGCGCACCGGGCTACTGCCCCGATACCCATCCAGATGATCGAGGGTGAGCTCAGGCAAATCGCGTTCGCCTCGAATACCATAGATGGGCTGCAATCCGCCGTCCGCCTTCATGTCATGGCAACGAGCATCCAGCCAGCCCATAAACGCTTCTGCCTCCTGGGTCAAGCCCAGGGTGAGCAAACTATAGAGCGTGAATGAGGCATCCCTGAGCCAGGTATAGCGGTAATCCCAATTCCGCGTCCCTCCGATGACCTCTGGTAAACTGGCCGTTGGGGCTGCTACAATGGCTCCCGTGGGTGCGTAGGTCAGCAGTTTGAGCACTAAAGCGGACCGCTGCACCATCTCCCGCCACCTGCCCTGGTACTGGCAGTGAGCCAACCAGCTGCGCCAGTAGCTGAGCGTCTGCTGAAGAAGTTCGTAATAATCGCTATCTGCGAAAGGAGAGGGAGCCAGATCATATTCCTGAGCCCCCTGCAGGAAGAAGCGCATTGACTCCCCAGCCTGTAAGGTAAATGCCGCGCATGCTCCCCCATGGTCATCTTGTTGGAGGGGAATGGAAGCAGACAACGCCAGGCTCAAGTTCTTGCTATGGAACACAGCGCCTTCCCGTGCTATTGCGAGGGTATGAGGATCGCGCACATAGTTAAAGGCAGGTCGACAACACATCTCGAAGGTCAGCGAACCGCGCAGCACTTTCACGGAACGGAGGAGCATGTGCCGGTGCGTCATAGTCCCATGTTGCCTGATCGGCATGAAATCGGTCAACTCAGCTATCCCCTCGCGAGAAAGGAAACGTGTGACAAGAATATTGGTTTCTGGCACATAGAGCTGCCTGTACTGCATATCCATCGTGTCAGAAGGAGCAAGGCGGAAAAACCCGCCGTGTCGAGCATCAAGCAGTGCGCCAAAAACACTCGGGGCGTCAAAATCCGGCAAGCAGCACCAATCAATCGAGCCATTTTTCCCGACGAGCGCTACGGTGTAGAGATCTCCAATGACGGCATAATCTTCAATAGGTTGATATGTAACTGGCAGATATGGTGATTCGCCCATGATAAGTTCCCTTGACCCTTTCATACAACGCCATTGTTGATGGTACATTACACCCTGTGAGTCACAAGGCACTCAAAATTCGCGATAGCGACATCACATCGCAGTCACAAAGGAATTACTGACAGTCATCGAGGACCTATAGCGGCCAGGCTCCCCAGGCCTGCATCGATAGCGATGGGGAGCTCAGCGCGGTGGTGTTGTCGCATGGGGTAGCCGGTAGTCCAGGCCTCGGATGAACTCAGTCAGCGTCACTGCCATGAATGCCATGCGCGAATAACCCAGGCTGCTCGGCGCCGCATGCGGTCCGGTGATAGAGGTCGAGATGGCTCATGAGTAGCAAAATTTTATGATCTGGGTCCCTGCTAAAGCACAGTGCATTTCAACCCGCTCTTGCCGCGGTCGGTCGGATTGGGTCCGGTTTTTCCCTCGCCTGGTGGGACTTTGGTTATTGCCCCGTCCATGCTCAGCCAATCCCAATCGATCCCACCCAGCTCATCAAAGAACAAGCTCGTGACAGAGAGCTGCTTATTGTCTATCAAGGCTGAAACACATCGCTTTGATGAAGCGGTGCTACCAGAGGCAGCATCAGAAAGAAGGCCGTTCCCTCTCCCTCCGTTGACTCAAACCAGAGCCGTCCGCCATGCCGCTCGACGAGCTCGCGGCTGAGGTAAAGCCCCAGCCCCGTGCCCGTAATCTCCGCGGTTCGTGCATTATCTGCCCGCACGAACCGCCCAAAGATCCGTGCCTGCTGGTGAGCGGGAATACCAATGCCGCGGTCGCGGATCGTGAGGAGTGCCACGTGCGGTTCGATCTCTTCATGCAAGGTCAGCTTGATCGGTCCCCCCTGGGGACTGTACTTCACGGCGTTGCTGAGCAGGTTGTTCAGCACTTGCTCGATGCGTACCCGGTCGATTGCTACGATGAGCGAGGAGAACTCCGTCTCCAGAGAGAACATATGCCTGCTGGTCGTCATTTGCATCTGTGCCATCACGTGCCTGGTCAATGCCACCAGGTCGGTGGGTTTGCGTGTCAACGCCAGTCGCCCTGCCTGCAAACGGGTCACATCGAGCAAGTCTTCGGTGAGTTTATCCAGGCGCGCTGTAGCCTGCTCGGCCTCCTTGAGCGCGCTTACGTCCTGGTGGACGACCAGCGCCACCGACTCCCCTGCAGGGGCAGGTGGACCGGCGCCTGCAGGCGAGGGCAGGGCCAGTGCGCTGACCAGGACTGGCAGACTGGAACCGCTCGCACGGCGGATCGTCTCCTGCTGGTGCAACACCGTCTTCCCCGACCGGACCGCCCGCAGCGTGGCGTACTGCTCAGGCGTGAGAGGGTACCCCTGCGCGTCGAAGAGCGCGATCCCATGCTCCGCCAGGAATTCCAGCATCGGTTGATCGGTTGGCCAGGCTGCCCCCCACAGGCTGGCTGCGGTACTGTTGGCCAGGATGAGTCGCGCGTCCGGCCCATAGACCAGATAGACGGAGCTGGGCAGGGCATCCAGGACCTGCTGCAGGAAAGACAGGCGCGCTGCGGTTTCCGCATGCACTGCCTGTGCTGCCTGCTCGCGCTGACGGCGTCGGGTGATGTCCCGGTTGATCTCCAGCATCGCTGTCAGGTGTCCATACTCGTCGCGCATCAATGCCTGGCGGCTCTCCACGAGTACGACACGACCATCCCGGCAGGTATGCACCAGTTCGCCCTCCCAGTAGCCATGACGCTCGAGGTGTGCCTCGATGTCAGCCAGGTCAATGGGAAAGCGCGTTTGGAGCAGGCTAGAGGTGATGCGGCCCAACGCCTCCTGGGCAGTCCAGCCATAGAGTGCTTCTGCTCCTTTATTCCAGAAGGTCACCCGGCCCAGAGCGTCGCGGGCGAGAATGGCGTCGTGCGCGAGATCGATCAACCCGGCCTGCAGGTGGATTTGCGCTCGTTGCTGGAAGCGCTCGCGCTCGGCACGCCGCTGTTCACTCACATCACGAACGGCGGCAAGAGTCAGAAGCTGGTCACCCAGCAGCACGGGGCGCAGGCTAATATCCACGGGGAACTCCCTGCCATCCTGGCACCGTCCCAGCAGTTCGAGTCCCATGCCCATCGAGCGCGTGTGCGGTTCGGCGAAATAGTGCTCCTGGTGAGCGGTATGCAGTGTGCGGAGACGTTCGGGCAGGAGCATTTCCAGAGGCTTCCCCTGCATCTCTTCGAGGCGATAGCCAAAGATTGAGGCAGCTCGCTCATTGGCCAGCACGATGGTCCCTGTCCGGTCCACAATGACCAGTGCATCCGGCGAAAGGTCCAGCAGCTCGCTCAGGCCTGTCGACATGACGCGCCTGGGTGAAGGTGCGAAACGAGGGATGGCGGTGTCTGGTTGTCGTTGTTCGGCCAACGCTCTTGCTTCCTTCTAGCAGTCTCTATGAAAGCCATCTGCTGTGTTGGATGCTGCATAGCACCTTCCACAACTGGCTGCCCGTCATCCCCCCTGGTACGAGTATAAGGAGCAAGCGTCATGAAAACGCCATGAGCATCGTCATGGGAGCGACCCCAAACTGTGACCAATTGCCGCAAGGACCGCCCTGACAATTTCCACATTTTTGTGAGTTCACAAAGCGGACTGGCCATCGCTTCGCTCGCCTGAATGCCCTGATTTGGGAGAGCCAGTTTTGCGGCGGCGTTGACAACTGCCAGGAGAGCAATAGGGAGCAGCGCTTTCATCGGCTCCGAAGTAGTGCTTCACTATGCCTCCTCGTACTAACAGCAGTGAAAAGGGCTGGAGGGCACTTGACAACGGGCTCTATAGTAAAAACAGTAGGAGAGAAGCCTCACTACGAATAAGGGGGGAATATCTTTCAAAGAAAAAGTATTTTGGGAGTCTCACAAAAGAAAAAAGTCCTTGAAACAGCACAATCCGAAAAATGGATACATGAGTCGAAACACCGATCATGAAAGCAATGGAGCCTATTTGCCCGGCAGGAAACGGACGATGTAGTGGAAGAAAGAGGGTGGTATGGAGACCATTAACAGCTTGTTCGCTACCGCGGTAGAACAATTTGGTGGGCGCATAGCGCTTATGGAACCGGGTACAGCTACAGACATGTCTACTTTCACATACAGCGAGGTTCAACAGAAAGTACAGTATTTTGCAGGCTATTTGCAAGAAATAGCCCTCCAGAAAGGGGAGCGAGTACTCATCTGGTCTGCCAGCCGCATTGATTGGATGGTAGCATTCCTGGCTGTGCTGCAGATAGGTGGCGTCGTAGTTCCTCTGGATAGCAATTCCAGGGAAGACTTTATCAGCCACATTGCACAAACCACCGAAGCCAAGTACCTGATCGCGCCACAGCAGCGGTTTGCGACGCTCAAATCCCCTCCAGTACCACTGATCGACCTTGATGCGCTCCCAAGGGGAGTCTTCGATGCGACCAGATTGCAGGCTATCGGCGATGACGACCTGGCGGAGTTAGTCTTCACATCGGGGACGACGGGGCAGCCAAAGGGAGTGATGCTGAGTCATCGCAATATTGCCAGTAATGCTGCTGCCACGCTCAAGAGAGAGGATATTACGCCCAACGATCGCGCCCTCTCCATCCTGCCACTGAGCCATATGTTCGAGTTAACCATCGAACTCGCTCTCTTGAAAAGTGGCGCAAGGGTTGTTTACGCAAGATCGCTGCTGCCAAACACCTGGTTGAAGCTGCTTGGCTCACAGCACATCACATGCATGGTGCTGGTTCCACAGGCTTTACAACTCTTTCTCAATGGGATTGAACGCCAGGTCCGCTTACAAAAGAAAGAGAGGCAATGGAAACTGCTGCACCGTATAGCGGCGCGGCTGCCGTTCGATATGCGTCCTCTCCTCTTCCGATCTGTGCATAAACGCTTTGGCGATCATTTCCGCGTTTTCGTCAGTGGAGGTGCTTATTTACCGCCAAAGCTGGCTCAGCGCTGGGAGAATATGGGCATCAGGGTCCTGCAAGGGTATGGAACAACCGAGTGCTCCCCAGTGATTTCTGGCACCTCTTACAACGAACATCTTATGGAGAGTGTCGGCAAGCCTCTTCCCGGGGTCGAGGTGCGCATTGCTGAAGATGGTGAGATCGTAGTGCGCGGGCCGAATGTGGCATCTGGATACTGGAAAAACCCCGAGGCGACTGCTGCCGCATTTCAAAATGGCTGGCACTATACGGGCGATCTCGGCTCTATGGATGACAAAGGCAACCTCTACCTGAAAGGACGCAAGAAGAACCTGATTGTGCTGGCGAACGGCATGAAGGTCTATCCAGAAGATATCGAAAATATCCTGTTGACTATGCCGTCCGTCAAAGATGCCGTCGTCGTTGGGTTAACGGGGGAAGATCAGGAGACGGTTGTGCATGCCGTCCTGTTGATGGAAGACCCCGCTGATGTCGGGACAGCTATCAAGCAGACCAATAGGCAGCTTGCCTCGCATCAACAGATACGCAGCTACACTATCTGGCCAGAGCAAGACTTCCCACGCACTTATACGCTCAAAGCGAAGCGGCCAGAGGTACTTAAGAAATTGCAGGCAGTAAGACCTCAAGCGAAAGGAAAAGGCGAGAAGTAACCAGAAGGCTGGATGGCCCTTCCCAATGAACCCATCCTTTCTCGGAGATCAGAGAGCTCGCCCGGTCCAACTTCCAGATGCTGCCCGCGCAGTAGTGCATACTCGAGGTTCCACTCAACGAGAACTTGCAAGCATTGCGCAAACAAGCAGTCCACGTGGGAGGAAAGATCATGGGTTAGATTGGAGCATGAGATGTATGTTGTGCATCTCTGATACCCCCGAGAGAAAGACGAGCATCGAGGAGTTCACAATAATACTCAAAGACGCGGCGGGCGATGTGTGGCCACGCGTATGCACGGGCTGTTTGCAGCCCGGCAGAAATCAGCTGCTGGCGCAGTGGCTCATGTTCGAGCAGGTGACCGATGGCAACGGCCAGAGCCTGACTATCGCGAGCAGGTGTCAGTAGACCGTTGACGCCATCATGCACGACAGTGGCATATCCTTCGATATTGGTCGCCACGACAGGTGTACCGGAGGCCATCGCCTCCAGGAGCACGATGCCCATACTTTCGCCGCCAATGGAAGGCGCACAGAAGACGTCGGCGCTGGCGAAATAGCGCGGTTTGTCCATCTCAGAAACGAAGCCGGTGAAGATCACATCGCGCCAGCCGTGGCGTTGGACAAACTGCTGGAAGCCGTGGTGTAAACGACCCTCACCGACAAAGATAAAGCGGGTATTGGGAAAGCGCTCGCGGATGGCCGGGATAGCCCACAAAAGGTACTTCGCCCCCTTGCGCTTCTCAAATCGACCCACAAAGAGGATATTCTGTTTGCTATCCATGTATGCGGGAAACGGGTCGACGGAGGGGCTAAACTGGTCCAGGTTGACGCCATTGGGAATGATGCGGTAATCGCCTTCAAAGAAGTGGGAGATGAAGTGGTAGGCAGCAAGGGAGACGGCGATGCGCCCATCCAGGCGATTGAAGTAGGGACGCAGGAACGGGTAGGCAGAAGCGTAAGCCAGGTAGGGAGTCGAGGTCATATTGGATTGGGCATAAGCATGGAACGTACCGACATTGAGGGAGCCAGAGAAATGCAGCACCGCCAGGGGAAGCCCGGGGATGAGCGGCTCGTGCAGGTGAATAACATCGAACCCCTCACGCTGCAGTATGCGGCGCACGCGCCCTCTGAAAGAGGAATTCAGAGCGATGCGCGCAATTGAGCCATCGATGGGGATGGGAGTCGGCTTACCCATAGTGTAGACATTCTGCTCGCTCAGCTTGTTCTCGATCCCAGAAACTGGTGCCAGAATGCGTACTTCATGCCCCATCGCCGTGAACTCGTCGGCTAAGTGGCGTACATGCTCACGGACTCCGCCTGGATGACTCCAATCATATGGCGATACCATCCCTATCTTCATGCGCTCCCTCCTCTCTCCTTTTGATTCCGCAGGTATCGCTGGGCTGGATATAGCGTTCGCGCTCTTCGTTGTGGCACCCCTTACAATTCTTGCACAGCTCTTGTCCACATGAGACATACATTGCGTCCTCCTTTCCTCAGAAATGAACATGTTAATCTTGCTCTGTTTGCCTGGTACTCTGGCAAGTCCGAAACAGCGGAAATCCACTCTATAAGCGTAGGATCTAGACATTACAGCACGGTCACAGTTCCAATCTCCATTCTCACATATGGGACACAAAAGGCCATTGATCTTTGCGAACGTCATGTTCAGCGTTCGAAAAGAGTTCTCCCGGCGTTTTGCCTTTTATCGCAGAGGAGTGTATAATGCCGATAAGTGCAAAGCCTCGTGACAACCTGCCTTGTAGGAAAGCGACAACTGTTGTCAGTATGTACGAAAAAACTATGGCAGAAGAGCAAACGCAAAAAGCCGAAAAAATGCAGCCGGAAACGGTCAAATTCTTGTCTCTTGGAGGAGGAGAGGTACAACTGCACTAACCGGTGAAAAGGTCAGGAGGGATTGAAAAAATCGTGCGTCCATAGGATGCTGTGTACATGAAACCAACAAGCACAGAGCCGATGGACGCGTCCAAACAATTTTGCCCGAATGAGGCGTGTTCCGCAAGAGGCCAAATGGGAGCGGGCAACATCCGTATTCACTCCTATCAGCCCCAGCGGTATCGCTGTCGCAGGTGCAAGAAGACCTTTAGTGCACGACGAGGGACGATGATGGAGGGATTGCGCACGCCAACAGAATTGATAGTGATCGTGGTGATCTTACTTTCCTATGGGTGCCCAATCCAGGCGATTGTGCACGCCTATGGAGTAGATGAACGCACGGTAGCTGCTTGGCAAAAGCGAGCCGGAAAGCACTGCCAACAGGTGCATCAAGCGATCGTGGAACAAGGAAAGGTCGAGACCCATCATGTGCAAGCGGATGCGCATCCGGGCGAAAGGGAGGAAGATGGTCGCTTGGATGGGCATGGCTATCGATGCGACGAGTCGTGTATGGCTGGCAGGCGTGGTGAGCATCCCTCGCGATCGAGCACTGGCCGATCGGTTACTCCAACAGGTGCGCGCCTGTTGTCAAGGCGTGCGAGCGCTTCTGGTCTGTACAGACGGGTGGAACGCGTATCCGAACAGCATTCTCCGTGTCTTTCGAGAGAAAGTGAAGAAGCAAGCAGGGCCAGGAAGAGCGGGGTTAGCAGTATGGCCAGAGCTCTGTATCGCTACCGTGATCAAGCACACGAAAAAGAAACGGGTGGTGGAAGTCACCCGCAAGCTCACCTGGGGAACCATTGAGAAAGCACAACACTTGCTCAAAATGACGAGAGGATGCAAGGAGTTCAATACTTCCTTAATTGAACGCTTCAATGGCACCATGCGGGAACGTCTGGCTTCTTTGACGCGCAAATGTCGGCATGCCGCCCAGCGTCTTGAGACCCTTGAGACGGGCATGTATTTGATCGGCAGTACCTACAATTTCTGTTGGGCGCATCATGAGTTGAGTACCAGCAAGCATTTCGGGTATGGATGCACACCAGCCATGGCAGCAGGGTTGACCGATCACGTCTGGAGCGTCTTTGAATTGCTCAGTTTTAAGATGGCTCCTACTCCCTGGGTCGAACCAAAACGACGAGGACGACCGCGCAAAGCAACGGGACCTGATCCGACTGTGCCTAAACGACCGCGCGGGCGACCTCGCAAGCATCCGTTGCCTGATCCGACTCTGCCCAAACGGCCACGCGGTCGCCCGCGTAAGGTCGCTTGAGCACGTTCACCGGTTAGTGGGGTTCTACCGGAGGAGAAGATGTCACACGCAATATGTATTTATACGAGTTTAAAGACCAAATACTAATTGTCGATTGTGGCCTGGGGTTCCCTGATGAAACCATGTTGGGGGTAGACTTACTCCTGCCCGATATCACCTATCTCCTAGATGCCTGTAGGCCCGAAGGCAAAGCCAAAAAGAAAATTGGCGGCTTGCTGTTGACCCATGGACACGAAGATCATATTGGCGGCTTGCCGTTTATCTTACCGCAATTGCCGTCTTTTCCTCTTCACGGATCACCACTCACAGCCGCTCTTGCCAATGAAAAATTAACCGAATTCAATCTTCAGCCTGCTGTCCAGACGGTTACATTTACTAATGGCAACATTCACATCGGTGATTTCAAGGTTACCTTTATCGGCTCTTCCTCATATTAAGTGTGCTTGCTTGCTTACAACTTGTTTCATCACATTCAGGGAGCAGGAGGAGTGGCTCTCCAAGGAGCCCGCTGTGTTCCGTCGTGTTCAGGCGGACGCAGCCAGAGCGAGACATGTGTCGGCTGCATCGTCTCCTGCACCACGGCCAGCAACTGCTGGCGCAGCTGGTCCAGGTCCACTTCCTGGCGCAAGGTAGCGCTGAACGCTGCCAGGGTCTTAGCGGCGTCATACTTGCGGCGGTAGAAGCGCCGGTCAATGATCCGCTGGATGCGACGGTGTAGCGGCTGGAACAGAAAGTAGATAGCCAGCGTGGAGATGACGATGGCCACGCCATTGTCCTGGCTGATGAAGCCCCGCAGCAGCGCTTGCAGCCCAATCACCAGGCCCACGTAGATCCCCGTCAGGATGAGCGTGAGCGTGCCATACACCAGCGTGCGATTGATGAGCACATCAATCTCCCACAACCGGGAACGCAGTATGGCGAACCCAAACGAGAGCGGGATCAAGAGCAGCAGGAAGTCTTGGCCGGCTACGTAAGCCGGCAGATACAGTGAACCGGGCACAGCGAGCGCTGGGAACATCAGATACGGCACAAGCCCACTCACCATGAAAGTGATCGGCACAGCGAACCCCAAGACCACCCATTTGGTCTGCTGGCGCTCTTCCGGACTGGACACCCGCCGGTAGCGGTACACTTGAACGACCACCAGGATCGCTAGCTCGCCCATACTCACGAGAAAGCCAAGCGACACAGCGGAGATTTGCAGAGTAGCCACTGCTGGGAAGAAGGTGAAAGGGACACTCACTGCGAGAAACACGACGATGGGCCAGCGCATCCACCGGGGCACAAACTGGCCAGTGGGAAATAAGGAGAAGACGAGCAAGAACAAGGCCCCAAAGAGGAAGCTCAGAATTCCAAGCGGCACCTGCCAGGGTGAGGGACTCGCCGAGACGTTGAACATCACAGCCAAAGTCCCAAGCGTCACCAGAAAAAGCGCGACGATGAGCGCCATGCGGTCGTCAGACCTGCGCCAGATGATCACCGTGCTAACCACCACACACCCCATCATCAGAGCAAGCGTAAGCGTGACCGTGTACGCCGTGTACACATCTGGAAAGAGGCCAATCCCTTTGAGCGTCCCTGCTTGTTCGGAAGTGAGTTGCTGGTACCCGCATGCTGCCCCAGCACAGGGAGTGTGCAGGAGTGCCAGGTACACCGGCAGGGAGGCGAAGAAGATCGCCAGCGTGAGGACGACCAGTGCACCCCAGCCGACTCGGGCGAGCAGGAGCCAGCGCCCCTGCAAGCGTGCATAACTGCGCTGTTCGCGGCTCTCAGTCACTTCTGTTGGCACATGTTCACCGTTCATCGGTGCGCTCCCTGTTTGCTGTCCTGGTGCTGTTGTGGATGGGTCTGTCGGCTCTCATGAGAGGCCAGGCACCTTCCTTCCATCTCTCGTTCAAAGAAAGGCGTCTTCATTCTTTCTCATCTTACCACAGCTACCGTCCTCCAATCGTTACGAAAACCGTTACGAACGGCCAGATTTCCGTGACGTTCGCCATCGATGTGGTCTTCTTTGCACTTACCCTTGATAGTTGTTCGACAGATGGTCACCTTTCTAAGAAGGCCCTTGGACAGTGAAAGAGGTTGCAAGCAAGCAAACACACTTAAAGTGACGGAGAGCCGAAAAAGAGAGTCAGTCTCTCCCCCATGTTCATCCTGGCTCTCAGGGCTAGCTGCGAGTAGCTGTGACGAAGAAGGTGCGCGGCACGCCCAGGACTGAGCGCGGGAGAACAGGGAACGGCCAGCGTCCAAAATGTGCATCATTTTCGCCTAGCTGAACCACGTTCGCACTCCAGCCATGCTCTGCCAAGAAGGCTTCCGGGTGATCAATGCTCGAGATCCAGGGAGCGCCCTCCTGCTCCAACGTCTCGATCCAGGCACGCGTGCCAGCAGAAGTCAGCATCTCCGTATTCTTGACTTCGCATCCCAGCCAGCTCCCTGCCGCCGATAACGTTGTCACCACCTCAAAGAGGTGTACGACCCTCTCTTGCGGGAGATAGAAGAGCAGACCTTCCATGAGCCAGACGCTCAGCTTTCCGGGATCAAAGCCTGCGTGCAGCAGTGCCTCGCGCCAGCGGTCCCTGAGATCAACGCCCACAATCTGCCGTCGGCAGGTGGGTACTGCCCCGCAGGCTGCGAGTAGGCGCTCTTTGGTCTCAAAGAGCTGGGGCAGGTCCAGTTCAAAGAGATGCGTGTGTGGTGGCCAGAGGAGACGAAAGGCACGCGTATCCATGCCAGCCCCCAGGATCACCACTTGGCGCACAAGATGTTCCTGCGTCACCTGCAAGAGGAAGTCATCAAAAAAGCGTGTCCGAATGACCAGGCCCACTTCGTTTTCGTCCTTCCCTCCCGTGGCGCGCTCACGCCAGAGCCAGCCCTCATCTCCTGCAAGCCTGGCTGCCCAGGGATCAGAGAAGAGCTGGTCTGCTCGTTCCTGCTCGTGCGCTCGTACCGCTGCAACCCAGCCAGCCGTTGATGCCAGACGATCCATCCTGGACGGTTGATTCACCATGCTCTCCTTCTTTTCATCTGCACTTTGTTGCTGGCCTGCTACGTTCTTCTCCTCATGCTTCATTTTGTCCCTCCTCTCCCCGCTGTTCGCTTTGCCGGAGCCGCTGGCGAAAGCGGAATGACTCACCGAGAAATTCGAGAATATGCGCGCGGTGCGTCAGCCTGTCCAGCAGCGCCGCCGTGAGATGTTCTTCCTCGGATGCGTCATAATGCCTTTCTCCTTAATCGTCTTGCTCGTCGAAGCCATTCTTGGAGCCGGGTCACATCTTCTTCTGTCAAATATACCTTCCAGGGCATGCCTTTGGCTAGCTGGTATCCAGTGAGTTTGCCCACCTTCAGCCAGTGATGAATAGTCCCTGGGAAGACTCCCAGTCGGGCCGCAGCACCCTCAACCGAGTAGGTGCCATCTTCCCATTGGGCAGGATTGTGCTCTTTTCCATTGATCTTGACGGTCGGAATGTCCCATTTTTCACGCAACAGCCACACCGTTCCACCCGTAAAGGGACGGTGCAGCCGGGCCGTCCGATAGCCTTCGGCATTGAGAATCGCCGCAATCTGGACATCGATGAGCTGAGCCGCATTGAGTTCACGAACGCGTTGCTCTAGCGCCTCCACATCGGCAGACGCTTCGTAGCTGCGCACGCTGCGTTTGTAGCAGAACTCCTCATGGGCTCCGGTTTGCCAGTTGATTTGAAACCAGACCTGTCCATGGGCCCGCTTGCCGTCGACGATCACATCTCGGATCAGCAGGCGCAGCATCTGTTTCCGGTCGGCACTGGTGGTGGTCTGCGCCGACCAGAGGGCAGGCAGATCACTACCTAAGGCGACGATGCTGGCCCGATCCGCTTCGGTGAGAGGAGCCAGGCGTGTGCTTCTCCACGTCTGGTACTCTTTCTCAACGGCTTCTATCGCGCGCAATTTCTCTTCCCATTGCCGTTCCAGAGAGCGGGCCACCAGCCGATTTTCTGGCTCGACTGCCTGATACTGGCGTTCAGCCCGTTTGGCCTCGTAGCGCGCTCGCTCCAGGCGCAGATCCCACTGCTTGCGTTCGGTGTGCTCTTCTTGCTCCAATTGGGCAAGGGCCGCCAGCGCGAGCGTCAACTGATCAGGACGCACCGCCTCCAGGAAGCGTTGCTCTACCTCGGCATCCAGAGCGATAGCTCGCACTTCCTGGCACCGCTTCCCTCCAAACTGGCGCTGATCGTTGTTACACACATAGACAGGGAACTCTCCGTGCGGACCGGAGTAGCGCAGATGCAGGAATGCGCCACAATAGCCACAGCGCACGATCCCTTGGAGTAAAGCTTGTCCTTTGCGTGGCACGCCGTGCAGCTCCTCCCGGTAGTTCAACTGATTCGAGCGTAACTGTGCCTGATTGGCAAGAAATTCTTCCCACGCAATGTAGGCTGGATAGACATTGTGCAGACAAATCTCCCATTTGTCAATGGGTTGTCGAACGTGTCCGCTCCCAGGAGAGTCGGGCCTGCGCCTCGTTGGATCGAGGACTTTTCGTCCATAGACATAGGCTCCCGCGTACGCCGGGTTCTGGAGAATATCGCGAACGCTGCTTGATCGCGCCTCTTGCCAGATGATCTCGTGAGGAGCGGGACCGCGCAGAGGACGAACCGGCAGCGGCAAGTGGGCCTCTCGCAGATAGCACATGACACCCCGAGCTGAGCCAATGTCCCGAAACTTCTGAAACACCTGGTGAATGCGGGCCTGGACTTCTTCATCGGGATTCAAGATCACTTCTCCCACAGTCCCGCGAGACAGCCCCACTGGTAGCCCCAGACGCAATTCTCCACGCTCGGCTTTGTGTCGCGCGCCAGCATGCATCCGTTGTTTGATATGGTGAAGCTCAGCCTCTGACATCATTCCTGACAACCCTAACAGTAATCGGTCGTGGTAGAGTCGCGGATCGTAGAGTCGTTCGCCGTCCGCGATGAGTGTGCCGAAGATCGAGCAGACCTCCAGCAATTGATACCAATCACGATTGTTGCGAGCCAGACGGGAGGCATCAAAGCTGAGCACCAGGCCAACGCGGGCCAGGCTAATTTCGGCGAGCAGTCGCTGGAAGCCACCACGTGCCTCGGCTTGTGCCCCTGATTTGCCCAGATCCTCATCAATGAGCTCCACGCGCTCACGCGGCCACCCCAGTTTGATGGCACGTTCGACCAACGAGTACTGGAGATCAGTGCTCTCCGCATGGCGCGTCACCTGCATGAGGGAGGATTGTCGAATGTAGACGTAGGCCATTTTCGCCCGATGCGTGGTAGTGGGAGTGACATGGAAGATCTCAGCACTCATGATCTCTCTCCTTGTCTGACGCGGCTTGTCTGACGCGCCGAATGAGTTGGGCGACCAGATGGGCGAGTTGCTGTTGGCTGGTCGGCGGGAGCTGATACCAGATCGTTGTCGGAACTGGCGGAACCTGGTTCTGATGATTGGATGAGCGCGTCTGCCTGCTCTGCATGCCTTTCCTCCTTTACCTGCTTGAGTCCTTGCACAAAGCGTGCTAGAGGAAGGATAGTCCGTACCGAGATAACCGGCAAGGGAGGATGAAGCGAGGCTTGCGCAACTGAACGCTCAAGATCGGTTGAAGCTTTCGGCACTGAGCGACGTCTTCCTGTTGGCAGAAGCACTGTCACATGGGTTTTGCTGCGATTGACCCGCACGGTCAGAAGGGGGAGCGTGTGGCCGTAAAGGGGATGAGTCGGATCAGTAATCGTGACTTCACCAGACAACTCTTCAAAGAGTGGGGTATCTCGTTGTATTTGATTCCCCCATCACGGAATTCCAATCACCAAATTTGAGATTCGAGGTAATGATGATCGCGCTGCGTTCGTAGAGTGCCGAGCAAAGTTGGAAGAGGAGATTAGCCCCATCACGACTGAAGGGAATGAAGCCAAACTCATCCAGGACCAGGAGATCGTGCTTACAGATCCCGGCCATGAAGCGAGAAAGCTTCAACTCCTGCTGAGCCGAGAGCAGATCGTTGACCAGGCTCGCCACATTGTAGAAGCGCACACGCTTGCCCTGCCGGCAGGCAGCTAAGGCCAATCCCGTTGCCACGTGTGACTTGCCGAGTCCGGGATTCCCAATCATGAGAATCGGTTCAGCTTGCGTGATGTAGCCGCCCTGAGCCAGTTCCAACACGCGCGTCTTCGTCACTCCTTGCACACAACTCCAATCGAACTGGGACAACTCTTTGAGGACCGGAAGCTTCGCCTGGGTAATGGAGCGTTCCACTCGGTTGGCATCCCGCTGAGAGATTTCTGCCGAGCTTCGGGCAAACAAGTAGCGCTCGCAGGAGAGACCGGTGCGTGCTGCGTCTTGGGCGAAGGCCGCGTAATTGTGGGCAAATGTCGGCAGTCTGAGCTGCCTGAGATAGGTCTCTAACAGGGATTGATGTTGCATCATGCTCATGGCTTCTCTCCTTACCCGGATGATCTCAACAATTGTTCGTGACTTTCGCAGGTCAATGGGTTGGGTGCCAACCGCTTGCAAGTGCGAGTGCTCGGCCAGCTGCAGGCTGGTGGGAGCTTCGTCGGAAGAGGTGAGTTGATGCAAGCAATGTAGCACCCCATCCAGATGAGGACAACCATAGGCCAGGGCCTGCTCAATCGCTTGTTGTACGAGGGGAGCTGGATAGTCCTCATGCAGGCGAAGCACGCGGATGAACTCCTGGATCCCGCGGCCCCCTTCTGGCCATCTCTCGCGCAACCCCCGCAACATTCGATGGTAACTCTCTGGCCAGCCTGCTTGCCATTTTTTCAGCGGTCTGGCGTAGTCGAAGGCACCTGGTCGTTGCTCAAGCAAGCAGAGATAGTGCAGAGGCTCGAAGAGATCCTGCTCGCGCTCGTAGCAGCGGGGGTGACGAGCCAGCAGCGTGGTTCCATCCAGGATCTCCAGGTGAAAGGGATACGCTTTCACGATCACATCCCGCCTGGCGCGGTTGACCGGCACGGAGTACCGGTTGGTTTCGTACGTCACCAAACTGTATCCATTGAGCCGGGCGCTTGTCGTCGCACAACAATCGTAGGCAAAGGGCGGAAGACTGCGCAGGAGAGGACGTTCATGCTCCCACATCTGCCCAATGGTCGAGAGTTGCCGACTGACCCGACGCTGATCATCCTTGAGACACGATGTGAGCAAGTGCAGATTCAGCTCCTCAAATGAGGCCACGTCTGGGATGGGCACCATAAAGTTTCTGCGCGAAAATCCCACCGACGCCTCAACACCACCTTTCTCCCATCCGGCGGCAGGCTGGCAGAAATGGCTCTCGAACAAGTAATAGGAGCGAAAGGACACGAACGTCTGATTCTCCCGGCGTCCTTTTCCTCGCACCATCACCTGAACGGCGGTCGAGAGATTATCATAGCTGATGCGCCAAGGCACACCGCCGAAATGAGCAAAGGCGCAGGTATGCCCGTAAAAGAAGCTCTCTTGCTTCTGGCTGGGAAACGCCATGACAAAGCGCCGCCTGCTGTGAGACAACCACATGACAAAGACCTGCACCGTTTGCCTGACCCCGGCGATGACGGCGATGGCCTCCCCCCAATCGACCTGCGCATCCTTGCCTGGTTCAAACTCCAGAGGCAGAAAGAGCGCGGGGGCTCGGTGGTTCTTGTTCCATTGCGTGAAGTGCAAGCGCACCCGCGATTCACTGCCCTGGTAGCCCTCCCCTTGGAGGACTTCATAGATCCGGCGCGCCGTGTACTGCTGCTTGCGGGGCAGATGCTCATTTTCGGCAAGCAACGCGTCAGCTCGTGCCTGGAAAGGACCGAACACCGGCGCAGCTTTCTGTTTGGTGAGCCGGTAAGGCTGAGGCGGTAGATTCTCGACTGCCTTATCAATGGTTTTGCGGGAGTGCCCTTGTTCGCGGGCGATCTGCCTCTTGCTTTTCCGGTTGAGGTAGTAGGCTCTGCGAATG
>WNFJ01200297.1_pt1 | contig 45370 bp, 46 predicted proteins | sample 5400461 | NCBI WGS metagenome assembly WNFJ01 (sample SAMN13153349, study PRJNA577476) | soil metagenome | isolation source: 115 cm saprolite on Douglas fir-dominated hillslope | place: USA:California | collected 2013-09-17
GAACAGCCGAATCATGATGTTGGAAGGCGAGGGGCACGGAGCGAACCTCACGGCGCCGGAGCTATTCGTACGTACAGTGCGGGCGGCCCTGGACTGGGCCTCAGACGTGTAGGCACCAATCGCCTCATTCGTCGGCAGCCTAACCAACGTTCGCTGATGTTGGGTCGACGATCAATACTTAGTCGAGGAGAAACATCATGGGCGTCATGAGCAAACTGCTGAATCAATGCGGGAAACCGACAGGTCGGCTCGGCAGATTCATGGTGTGGACTTTTAACGTTCACCATTCCAGATTGACCGACTGGGGATTGAAGCATGTCGCCATAGAGAAGCACGACACGATTCTGGATGTGGGTTGCGGTGGAGGGAGGACTGTTCACAAGCTTGCCGGAATTGCGCCCGAGGGCAAGGTCTACGGCGTCGATCACTCTCAGGAGAGCGTTACCGCATCCCGTCGAACCAACAACCAGTCGATTGAGATCGGTCGCGTCGAAATCCGGCACGGTTCTGTGTCGGCGTTGCCATTCTCCGACCACATGTTTGATCTCGTCACAGCTGTGGAGACACACGTTTTCTGGCCTGACCTGGTCGCGGATATGCGAGAGGTCTTACGCGTGCTGAAACCGGGCGGAAAGCTCATCATCATCGCCGAATACTACAAGGGCGGGAAACACGATCGCCGCGATCAAAAGCTTGCTGAATTGATGAAATTACCGTTCCTGAACGTTGGTGAGCATGCCGAGCTCTTCTCAAAGGCTGGTTACTCAGACATTGAGATGTTTGAGGATTTCGACAAAGGCTGGATCTGTGTGATAGGTAAAAAGGCCGCGTAGTTTCTAACGGGTCAGACAGCGAGGCAAGACGATGAACGTCGCGGTTGACCAGAAGTAGGGCAACCCACGACTGCACGGCCATGCCGAGTCCACTGAAGCCGAGTACCGACCGGTCAGGCGAGCGGATGGTGGCTGGGGAGGAAGGATTCGAACCTTCAACCTTCTGATCCAGAGTCAGCTGCGCTACCGTTGCGCCACTCCCCAAGCGAGCGGTCTGGGCCGGCCGCCTATTCTAGCCAGCGCCCGAAACGGCTCCGTGGGAGCGCCACTTGGGGCGGGTTTTGCACATGATTTCCACACGTGTGGTCGCGGACGATCTCCGACGCGCGCGGTATGGGGACCCTCTACTCGCGTTCCCGGCGGCGGCTCCCCGAAGGCGTGGACGCCGGCTCGCGGGTGGTCATGCGGATCGGAAGCGGCGGCGGCGTCCCCATCACCCGATCGAACACCGATTTGAGCACCTGCTTGGCCTGGTACAGGTTGACGGCCCACCCCACGCCGAACACCCGATCGCTGAACAAAGCGTCTGAATCAGGGTTCCAGTAGGCCGACCGTATGCGTTCCCAGGTTGGAAGCCGAAAGTCATAGGGCACGACGCCCCCAACCTTGCCATGCCACGTTCGCTCCTGTTCAGGCTTGGACAGCTCGGTCGCGACCGCGGCCACGACGAGCCCGATCACGGCCAGACGGAACAGCCGGCGCAGCCCGCGCAAAGTACGCATACTTCAAAGAAGAGTATTCCAACGATAACCTTGCACGTCTTGAAACCGTTCTTGGAGCCGGGGTAGATGTCCACCAGGCTTCAATCCACGACCCGATGGCTGAGATGGCTCACGCCTGGTCTTCAGATCAAGCGCTGGCTGCTGCTTCTAATGGTCTCCGAGCTGATCCTCGTCCTCGGCGTCGGCTATGCCTTGAAGGAGATCTACCGGACCCTGACCCTCCCGCGCGAGTTCTACTACATCACCCTCCAGTTTTGGCCCTACTGGGCGCGTGCAGTGATCTTCGGCATCTTTGGCGTAGGGCTTCTCGTAGTCAGCTATGTCAAGTTGACACAGTCAGTGCTCGGTCCTTTCCTCCCAGGCAACTCGACCAGCAGCATCGTCGAGATTATTCATGCGTTCCGGCTGAAGGGACGCGGTCCGCGCATCGTCGCCATCGGAGGGGGCACGGGCCTAAGCGCGCTGCTGCGCGGGCTCAAGACCTACACGTCGAACCTCTCCGTCATCGTCACCGTCGCCGACGACGGCGGCTCGTCAGGCCGGCTCCGTGACGAGTACCGCATCCTCCCACCCGGCGACTTCCGCCAATGCCTCATCGCGCTGGCCGACGCCGAGCCGCTGATGAAGCAGCTCTTCGACCACCGCTTCAAGGAAGGCTCGCTGAACGGGCACTCGTTCGGGAACCTTTTCATCATGGCCATGGCCGACGTCACCGGAAACTTCGAGCACGCGTTGCGGGAGTCGGGCAAGGTGCTCGCGGTCAAAGGCACCATCTTTCCGTCCACGCTCCAGGATGTGACCCTCGTGGCCTCGATCAACGGGCACTCGGTCGAAGGGGAGTCCAAGATCCCCATGCAGAACGCCCCCATCACCGAGGTGTTCTTGAAGCCCGACGGCGCCCAGGTCAACCCCGAGGCCGCGCAGGCGATCCTGAACGCCGAGCTCGTGGTGATCGGCCCGGGATCCCTTTACACCTCGATCCTTCCGAACCTTCTGGTCGAAGGCATGGTCGAGGCGATCAAGGCGGCGCCGGCGCTCAAGGTGCTGGTTTGCAACCTCGCCTCCCAGAAGGGCGAAACCGACGGCTACGACGTCGACGACTACCTGCGGGTGATTCGCGACCACGTGGGCTCGAACATCTTCGACTTCGTGCTCGTCAACTCAAATCACTCATACATGCCGACAGGCGGCCAGTCGCAAGTCATCTTCAAGATCGACGATGGGCTGAAGCATCCCGAGGTGCGATTCATCAACGCCGACGTGGTGAACGTTCGCATTCCCTCTCATCACGACCCCGACAAGCTGGCCCGCGCGATCATGCGGAAGGTCTGGCAGGCGTAGCCGCAGGCCGCGCACGCCACCGGCTCACGGTCTCGACGATGATGGCGGCCGCCGCCACATAGACGAATCCGTCGAGCGCGTCGACGACATAATGCTCGCCCAGGTAGACGATGCTCATCGCCACGCAGATCGTCCACGCAATCAGCGCCACCGCCAGCCACCTGTACCGACGCCACGCGTAAACGGCCGCCAGCGCCGGAAACGCGGCATGCAGCGACGGGAAGGCCGCGAACTGGTTGGGGTTGAGGCTGGTGTAAAGGGGCGACACCCAGTAGTGGGGGCCCCAGAGCTTCTCGACCGTCTCGTTGATGATCTTGTGGACGGTTTCCTCCCCGCCTGTGGCGGCACGGAATTGATACCAGGGTGGTGCTGAAGGCCAGAACAGGTAGGTGACAAACGCGAGCATCGCCATGAGCAGGAGCGCGGCGATGAACCGGCGGTAGTGGTCGCGGCTGCGCACCCAGAAGATGAACCCGACCACGATCGGCAGCGGGAAGTGCATGAAGTAGAAGAACGTCCCGATCAGGTCCTGAGGGCCGATCACATCGGATCGGTAGAAGGCGTGTTGAAGGGTGATGGTCGGCAGCGTGCCGAAAAAGAATGTTCGCTCGAGGCCTGAGAGGTCGTGCGGCGCAAAGCCGGTCTTGGCCGCAAACCCGCGCATCGCCTCGTAGGCGAAGAACAGCAGCAAAAAGGGGGCCCAGTCGACGATGAACGATCGGCCGCGTCCGAGTGCGACCGCAATCACGAGGAGAGCGAGCACGACCCACTCGGGTTCGATGGAGATGCCGCGCCACAGCATCACACCGAAGACCAGCGTCAAGTAGAGGACGCTGGCGACGAGGATGAGTCGCGGCCGGCGGGGTTGCGCCCGCTCCGTCTCAGCCGGTGCGGACAACCGCGACCGCTGCTATCTCGACCGTGACCGAAAAAGGCAATGCACTGGTGCCGAGCGCCGCCCGCGTGTGCCTGCCGGCATCGCCGAGCACCTCGACGAGCAGATCGGACGCCCCGTTGAGGACGGTCGGTTGGTCGCCGAAATCGTCTGTCGAGAGCACGAACCCCGTGAGCTGGATCACCTGCTCGACGTTGTCGAGCCCTGCGGCCGCCTCCATCTGCGCGAGCAGGTTGAGCGCGCAAGCTCGCGCTGCATCCTTCGCCTGCTCAACGCTCACCTCATCCGGGCAGCGGCCCGTGAGGCGCTTCCCGTCCCGTGTCGACACCTGGCCGGCGATGTACAGGAGCGACCGCTGCTCTCCGATCGGGACCAATCGGGTCGGTACGTACGAGGCCACCGCGGCCGGCGGCGGCGGCAGCTCGAGCCCGAGGTCACGAAGCCGAGCGTGCGGTGACGTCACTTGACCGCGAGTCTACCTACGGCTGGCTCGGAAATGCGAAACCGCAGCCAGGACAAGCAACAACAGGGCGACGACGCCAAGCGCGATGTATGGCGTTTGGCTCGAAGACAGGCTGCGGAGAAAATCGAGGAGCCCACTCCGCTTGTCGCCGCCCGTGCGGCTGCTGCTCGCTATTGGCGAGGCGCCCGTGGACGGTCCCCGCGGCGCCGCCCCGGTGTCGTGGAATGCCCACAGCGCAGGCACGTGATCAGAAGCTCGGAAGCTCGCGACATACAGGATCGGCACCTCGTCGTTGGATACGGCCAGAGCCGTGATCGATGGAATCGGCGGGCTCAGCGATCTGAAATCGACGCCCGCGTTGCGCGTCGCCCACAGACCGCCGGCTCGCGATCCACCTCCGTCACTCGCGACGTAGAAGCGGTCGTAGTGATCGGTGACAAAGGCTGCCTGCGTGTAGTCGATGGAAGGCAGCAGGTCTCCGCCGCTCAGCGGCGTGAAGTTCGCCGCGTTGTCCCTCGAGAGGAAGAGGCCTGCGTTGGTGCCGGCAAGCAGCGGCCGCACGTTGCCTGTGGGCGGGAGCGGGCCTGCCACAAGGCGAGAAACCACGGTGCCGCTGAGGGCCGGCGTCGCGGAGTTCCAGGTGACGCCGGCATCAGCGCTTTCATAAAGGGGCGGGCCCGCCGCGGTCGTGGTGGTGTCGCTGCCGGCGATGAGGCGCACGGGAGCGTGAATCGCCGCCACCGCCAGGGCGTCGATGCTCGTGTTGGCCAGGCCGGATTGCCTCCACGTCATGCCGTCATCGCTGATGTAAACGCCGTTGTCGGTGCCGGCCGCGACCAGCGTCAGCGCGAATCCGAACACGCGCACGTCACGCCCATCGAGCCCGGAGGCTGCTGTCCATTTCGCGCCACCGTCGGAGCTGATCAGAGCTCCGCCTCTGCGCGTGCCCGCAAGCACCAGGCCAGGCGTGAGCGGGCTGAACGCGATGGTGGTGACGGCGACGTGTCCGGTGTAGACGTTGGTCCATTTCGCGCCCCCATCGGTCGATCGCAGCAGGTTTCCCTGCGAGTTGGCGGCGATGACCGATTGGTTGCTCGCGGGATCGACCGCAAGGGCGAACACCGGCGCCTGGCCTTGCTGCGGCAGCTGGGTCAGGCCGACCCAGGTCGAATCGGGAAGAGCGGCGGCGACGGCGCCCGAGCTCACGATGAAAACCCCGATCAACGCCACCAGCGTCGCAGCAAGACGTCGACTGGAAAGCGACACGAGCGTGCCGATTATCACCCAAGCCGCAAGGTCGACGGGGCGTGCGCAGGGCGCCCATGCCTACAATCCATGCGTGCTGGCTCGCCCCGGGGCCTGGCTTGACCGGGCCGCATTCAACCCGGCGTCGCTGCCGGATGACCTGATCATCGGGATCGCACTGGCTCCGCCGGTGGCGGCAGGTCTCATCCTCTTCAAGCTTCCCGCGGTGAAGATGCTGGGCGCCGCCCTCGCGTTCGGCGTCGCCGGGCAGATCCTCGTCTACCTGCTTTGGCGCAGGCAAGCCTCCAGGCCGCAAGCGAGCCCGCTGATCGCGGCAGTGTTCGGCGTCGCGCTCGTCGGAGCGGGCGCGCCGCTCAGCGTGACGATCGTAATCGCGGCCCTGGCCGTGGCTCTCGAGCTGGTCCGGGCTCGCTACCTCCCGGCGATCCGCGCGCAGGCGGGACTCCTCGCCTACGCGGCGGTGGCGCTCGTGGCGCGAGGAGCGGTGCTGACCTATATCAATCCCGTCACCGGAAAGACGGTCGACCTGGCCGGCAGCCCCGTTCATGACCCGATATGGACCTGGTTCCATGTTTTCGGCTCTGCCCTGGCGCCGATCGAGATCTACAACCCGATCACGCTGTACGTCGGCAACGTCGCCGGACCGGTTTTCGCAACCTCGCTGCTTGCTGTCGCCATAGCGATCGCATGGCTCGCGTATGCACGCCGTTTGAGCCTGGTCGTGCTGGCCGCGTTCTTCATCGGCGCGCTGGTCCCGATCTACCTGTTCCACTGGGACCTCGTCTTTCAGCTCGACTCAGGGCCGACGTGGTTTGTGGCCGGGCTGCTGCTGGCCGATCGTCGCCTGCTGCCTGACTCGTGGGCGGTGCGGCCGGTGCTCGGCTTCGCCGGTGGGCTCCTGGCGCTTGGCCTGCGCGGTCGGGGTTACGGCATCGAGGCCACGTTCTTCACGGTGGCCGGCATCCAGGCAGTGATCGCCGTGAGCGCCGTGATCAACTGGGGCGGCGCGCTCATGCGCGAGCGATGGCGTAGGAACCGCCGGCTGCGACAGCGCGAGGCGCACCTGCGGGTCGTCAACGACATCTCGCGGGCCAGCTAGTAGAGCTTCAGGAGAGTTTCACCGCGGCCGCGTCGAGGCCGAGCGATTTCGCGATTGCATCCGCCCGCGTTCGAACTTGCTTCAGCGTCGAAGGCGACAGCTTGCGAAAAGGCTCGACCTTCAGCGCGAGCGATCGCTTGGTGACCGCGTGCGACCAGGTCGCGACCACGCGCCCGTCCACCAGCACGACCGGCGAGATCCAGCCTGAGATTCGGCTCACACGCCATCGGTATTGCGGGTCGAACAGGTGGTCACGAGAGGAGTGGCCCATCAGGTACGGGTCGAAGCCGGGCAGCAGCTGCACATTGGAAGCGGCTCCCGCTGACGCGACGCTGTCGAGATCCGCTGCCAGGATGTCCGCTCGCAGGCCTTCGACGCTGACCGGGGCCAGCTCGTCGGCCATGCCAGCCCACGCGGCTCTTCCTACCCCGGGCCAAGCACCCCACCAGCGGGTGAAGTCGTTCTTGGTCGCGGGGCCGTACACGCGTAGGTATCGGCGACCCATCTCGACAAGCGCGGATTCCGGATCGACGTCACGCCAGCGGCCCAACCACTGCCTGGGCTGCACGAACGTCACGCTTTGACCGCGACTGGGGCCGAAGCACAGCCTGCCCTGGCGCGCGACCGGCTTGAGCAAGCCGCCCCAACCCGACTTGAGGGCCAGCTGAACCCGATCCGAGCGGCCCTTGCCAACCTTCGCGATCAGCTCTTCGCGCGTGAGCGCCTGACCGTCGAGCGCGTCGCCAATCGCCTGAATGACATCGGTGAGCTCACGCTCGGTCATTTGCGTGTACTTCAGCCAGGCCGCGGGGCTGCGAACGATGTGGCGGCTCATCGCCGCCGTGAACACGGGAAGGTCTTCGGCGGGAACGAGGTGGAGGGTCCCGCGCATGAGCCAGGTCTTTACGAGCGTCCTGTCTTCCCAGAGCGCCTTGCGCACGTCATTCACCGCGCAATCGGCCCGAACCGCCACCTGGAGCTCGGCGGCGGACATGACCTGCGCCTGCACTCCGCCGATGTCGCCGACGACCCGGGCGAGATCGCTCGATGGAGCGCGCTGCACCAGGTGCTGGCGGGTCAGCCGGAACATGTGCACCTGCGGCCACGTGAGCTCGGCGGCGACGGCCTGCGTGGTTTTCACCTTGCGGAAAATTCTCCGACTTTGCGCGGCGGCGGTTCAGGGCGACAGGATCTGGATTCCTGTCACCTGCGTCCAGTGATCGCCGCCGTCGGTCGTGGCCCAGATGTACTCCTGGGAGTCGACGGCCCACCCGTCGCTGGCGCTGGAGAACCGAACCGACGCAAAGCGGGCGTCTGTTGGGCCGGCCAGTTTCCATGTGACCCCACGATCGTGGCTGACCACGACGCCGGCGCCGTCTGACGTATAGAGGGCGGTTCCGTCTGCGAGCGAGATCAGGCCGATGACACGGTTCGTCCCACCCTTGACCTCGCCCAACGGGGAGATTGACCGCTGTACCCAGGAGGCGCCCGCATCTTCCGATACGAAGAGGGTCTGCTTCACAGCCCCTGACTGCGTCGGGAGATCGCTGCACAACTGCCAGAGCTCACGTCCATCGCTGGTGGCAACCTGCCCGTCGAAGGTCGCGGGCGTGCATTTCGATCCAACGTGCCGCCATGTCGCCCCGGCATCGAGCGTGACCATCAGCTCGGCGGAGGTCGCCATCAGCAAACCGCTGGCTGCGAAAGGCACGGCCTCGACTGGATAAACACCGGCGGGAAGCGCGTATGGCGCGGACCATGCGCGGCCGCCATCGACGCTCGACCGCAGCTCGTATGGACAGACCTGGCCTTTAGCACAGGGATATGTCGCGGCCCAGGCGATGCTGCCGCGGCCGGTGATGAAGCTCACGAACACCGCCGAAATGTTGAGGCGCGCCCATGTGTGCCCGCCGTCATGGGTGACGAACGCGACCGCGTGCCCGTAGACAAAACCGTCCAGGTGGTCGAGGAAGTGGACCGTCCGCGGGGCATCGCCGTCTTGCGGATTGAACTGGCCGCCGACCTGGACGGGCTTCGACCACGTTCCGCCTGAGTCAGCTGTTGCGACGACGGAGTAATGGCACGTGCCGGTCATGGGTTGAACGCAGGTGGTGAACAGGACCCATCCGGTGGAGATGTCGACGAGGTCCATGTCTATGACCGCGACGCCGCCAGGGATGCTTGGCGCCTTCGAGGCCGGAAAGATGACCGGCGACGCGAGCCGGCCGGCTGAGGCAGCCCTCGTGGGCGGGCCGTGGCGCGAGACGCCGACGCCCGCCCGCACGTAAGCGAACGTCGCGACCACGAGCGCCGCGATGACGACGGCGGCAACGCCCGCCGCGAGCTGCAGGCGGCCGCCAAAAGGCTCGTCGCGGTTGGCGAGCGCCCGCGTGACCACAGTTTCGCGCGCGCCGCGGATCTCGCCGAGTCCTCCCTGCTGACGCTCGAACTCGGAGCGCAGGTCCTTGCGCAGATCGTCCATCACAGGTCCTCCTCCACGAGCTCGGGCCGCAGCCGGTGGCAGGCGCGGTAGATGCGCCCTTTCGCCGCCGCTGCGGAGATCCCGAGCGCGATGCCGACCTCCACGATGGGTAGGTCAAGGTAGAAGTGCAGAAAGAGCGCCTGCCGGTCGCGGTCAGACAGGCGCGCGAATGCGCGGGCCAGGTCGATCCTCTCGATGCGTGACTCGGAATCGTGGTAGGACCTGAATGTCTCCGCGGTTCGCACGAACCGGAACCACCGCGTGCGCCGGACGTTGCGGCACTGGTTGACGACGATGGCCAGGAACCACGGCCGCACCGGCATCCCGGCTCGAAGCTGGCGGAGCTTCCGCCAGGCGCGCGTGACCGCCTCCTGCGTCGCGTCCTCAGCCTCGGTCCGGTCACCGAGCATCGAGTAAGCCAACCGGATCGCCGGCTCCACCAAAGGGCCTATGAGGCCCTCGAATGCGTCCTCGTCGCCAGACAGCGCAAGCTCGTGCAGAGACCTGCCGGAGGCGGCGGTCACGAGCTGGGCCACAGTGATCAAGACACCGGCGGCGGCGGTTTGGTTACGTATCGCGTTCGGGCCGGGGCCCTCAGTCGAAGAGCTTGCGGCCCCGGGTGACGAACTGCTCGCGCCTGGGTCCCGTGCCGACAAGCTCGATGGGCGCGCCTATGAGCTCGCCGATGCGATCCACGTAGTCACGGCATTTCGCGGGCAGGTCCTCCCAGCAGCGGGCGTCGCCTATCGCCTGCTCCCAGCCGGGCAGCTGCTCATAGGTGGGCTCGCAGTGCTTGTAGTGGGAGATGTTCGCCAAGGGGTGATCGAAACGAGCGCCACGGAAGTTGTAGCCCGTGCAGATCTTGAGCCAGGGCTGGTCGTCGAGGATGTCCAGTCGCATCAGGGCGGCGACGCCGACCCCGTTCAGCTTGACCGCATAACGAGCCACGGCGGCGTCGAACCAGCCGATTCGTCGCGCCCTTCCCGTCACCGTGCCGAACTCGTGGCCTCGTTCGCGGATCTGGTCGCCAACTTCGTCCAGCAGCTCGGATGGAAACGGCCCGTAGCCGACGCGTGAGGTGTAGGCCTTGAAGACGCCGATCGTGAGGTCGACCCTGGTCGGAGGGATGCCGCTGCCGGTCAGCGCCCCGCCTGCCGTCGGGTTGGAGCTGGTGACGTAGGGATAGGTGCCGAAATCGAGGTCGAGCATGGTCGCCTGGGCGCCCTCCAGCAGGATGTTGGCGCCGGAGTCGAGCGCGTCCTGGATGAGCGGGAAGGTGTCCTTGATGAACGGATCCAGCTCGCGCGCGTAGCCCATGTACTCGGCCAGCATGTTTTCCAGGTCGTAGGGATCGCGGTCGTAGAGCTTGGTCAGGATCGGGTTCTTGACCTGCCCGACGACGAAGGCCAGCTTCTTGCGCATGAACGCCTCCTTCTGGAGGTCGCCGATGCGGAAGCCGATGCGGCGGATCTTGTCGGAGTAGGCGGGCCCGATGCCACGCCACGTGGTGCCGAGGCGATCGTCGCCGCGCGACTCCTCCTCGAGCTGGTCGAACAGCGGGTGGTAGCGCATCACCATGTGCGCGCGCTCGCTGACGATCAGCTTTTTGGGCTCGATGCCGCGCTCGCGCAGCTGTGAGATCTCCCGCAGCAGGACGATCGGGTCGACCACCACGCCATTGCCGATGACGCAGGTGCAGTGCGGGTAGAGGATGCCCGAGGGCATGAGCTGGAACTTGAACTCGCCGTCCTCGGTGACCACCGTGTGACCGGCGTTATTGCCGCCCTGGGTGCGGATGACCATCTGGGCTTTCGAGGCGAGGTAGTCGATCACCTTGCCCTTGCCCTCGTCGCCCCACTGGCCGCCGACCAGGATGATGACCACCTACTGGGTGCCGGGCTCGGGCCGCCTCGTCTCCAGGTTGTAGAAGCGCGTGTGGTCGCGCCGGAACTTGAGCTCGATCATTCCGGTCGGGCCGTTGCGGTGCTTGGACACGATGACCTCGGCGATGCCGGGACGCTCGTCTGATTTGTAGTACTCAGGCCGGAACAGGAACATGACGAGGTCAGAATCTTGCTCAATTGAGTTGTGGGCTATCACATTTCCTGCTATGAAGTTGTGTAGATCTTCGACAGTGAGGTCGTAGACCTCATCGACCCCATCCGACTCGATCGTGCCGATCGCATCCCAGTAGACATCGCTGATCGAAAGGAGGTCCAAGGTTTCCGATTGCACGACCTCCGCCAGTCGCCGCGCGGGCTCGCGACTGACATTCTGCCGATAGATCCCAGTGCCCATGTAGGTATTCCCGAGGCCCGACTGCATCGCACGAGTCGTGATGCCTGCTGTTTGCATCGCCGGCACTGCGAACAACAGCCAGGCCGCCGCGGGAATGACATCCCGGTTGGTGTTCGATTCTCTGGAGTTGAGGTACTCGAGGATGGCGGCCTTGTGGAGCGTCTTCCGTTGACCAATGACGCCAACCACCTCCAAGAAAACAAGAATTTCGTGCTGGCCGCTGATGACGACATGGAACTGATCTCGACCCTTTCCCAGCTGCGCGTGCCGTCTCATCGTGGCATTGATTCCCAGGCGCAGAAGGAGACTCTGCACGTCATCTGCCAGTGCTCTGCTGCTGCTGGCGTAATAAACATTGGCGTAATGGCTTGCTCCTCGGGAAAGGTGCACGCAACCATCGGTCGCCCACAGATGCCGAAGAAACACCGCAATGCCAATCGCGGACTGATTAAAGACTTTCGCGGGCACACGTTTCTCGTAGGACCGCAGGCCAAAGGCACCGAGCGCTTCCAGCCAGACGCGAACAGGGTTTCGAACGCCGTGGGTTAGGTGACGCGCTGGCGGCAAGTAAACCTGAATCCACGATCGTTCAGGCTGAATTCGCGGTCGGACAGCAGCCCCGAAAACCTCTGTGGCCAGTTTGGCGACCAGCTCCGCAAGGGTTGGATCCACCGTCGTGTACTGAATAGCGTGTGTTGGCAGCGTGCAGCCCTCGCCGATGAGATGTCCAAGGAGCCCAAGCTCCTCGTGACTCATCGTGTCTTTCTCAGGGCCCTGCAGAACGCGCGGCAGCGCGATCCGATCACCAGGGTGAAGTTCGTCAAGACGCTTCCAACCTTCGATGGTGCGGAACTGATGGTTGCCGGTGGCGCGGATTCCACGCCCGAGTTTTGTTGTGAGTTTGAACACTGGCTTCGTTCCGGTCGCGAAAGCTCGCGTTACTGGCTTGGGAGTCAGGCGCCACCACTTCTCATCAAGCGCGAGGACTCGAAAGCCAGCCTTGCCAACGAGCTCTCGGATCGGGACATACGTGCCGCTATCAGGCAGATAGACCGGAGTATCTCCTGCGAGGCAGCCCGACTCGCGAAGGTCGCTCAGGATCGGCCGCTTGTCGGGACGCTGCTCTGGTGCGCGGCTGAGCTGCGAGATGGCGAGCACGGGTATGCGCAGCTCGCGCGCCAACCCTTTGAGCGCTCTCGAGATCGACGAAACCTCTTGCACGCGGTTGTCATCGCCACGTGACCGGCCGTGCATCAGCTGCAGGTAGTCGACGATGATCATGTCGATGCCGTGGCGCATCTTGGCCTGCCGCGCTTTCAGCTGCAGGGTCAGCTCGTCCATGACCGGCGTGTCGTCGATGTAGATCGACGCCTCTCCCAGAGGTCCCAGAGAGTTGGAGACCCGGTCGAACTCCGCCTCGCTCAGCAACCCTCGGTGCAAGCGCTGCGCATCGATTTGAGCCTGTTCGGTGAGGAGCCGCTCCGTAAGCTGTTCCTTGGACATCTCGAGGCTGAAGATCGCGATCGACTTCTTGCGTTCGAGAGCCGCGTGCAGTCCGACGTTGAGTGCGAACGAGGTGTTGTGGACCAGGATGTCCTGCGCGATGAAGTTGTTGGTGTCGGGCACCGTGAGGTCGTACACCTGGTGGTCGCCGGTCGCTTCGATGTACACGATCTCATCCCAGTAGATGTCGTCGCTGGCGAGCTGGCGTAGGGCGACGTCATTGAGAACATCTGCATAGGCGGCCAGGCGAGCCGAAGGCAGGCCGCGCGAAGTGTGTTGGTTGAAGCCTCTGACCTCGGAGTGCGGTTCGCCGGCGCGTCGTGCGAGCTCCATCAACGTCATACCGCGGCGGGCGGCGGCGAAGCGAACGTCGGACCAGATCTCCCTAGATAGATGGCCGACGTTGCTCCGGCGATTCGGCAGCTCGGCCGTGAATCGCCTCGACTTTTCGCCGATCCACCCGATCTGGGTCTGGTAGCGCCGCACGGAAGCCGGCTCCGTGATCTCCACGCGCCAGCACCGGTCTTTCTTCTTCCACAGCTTGGCGACGATTCCAAAGCGGACGAGGGCGTGATGCATGTCCTGAGCCAGGCCTTCTGAAGCAACCGCAAACTCGATACGTGGATATCCACTCATTGAGTAGACGGTCCCGTCGCAGCTCATCAGAACCTTGATGAATTCGCGAAGTCGGTCGCGGTCCCAGCGCCAGACGGAAGCCGGGAATCGCTTCTGGCCTGCGAGCTTGCCCATCAGTCCCAACTCTTTGAGCCACGTAGTAAGTGGGTTCGCATTCCCCCCACGCGGCCCGGATGGGAAGTAGGTGATTGCATGCCGGCGAACATTGAGTGACGGGTAGTGCTCGCCGATGAGCTTGTGGAAGTCGGCAACGATCTCCGGATCCGTGTTGGTGAAGGCCGGAGTGGTGCCGGTGAGCCCGCCCTCGGCGATGAAGTAGGCCAGCAGGCGCACCTTGCCTAGAGGAAGTGAGGTGTCTCGGCCGAAACAATGCACCCATCTCGGCACGGCGATGCGCTCCCCGATCGCGACGTCGTGGAGTGGCCTCCAGCCATTGACCGTCAGGAACGGATGATGGCCGGTGACTTCGACGGAACGGCCTGTCCGCGTTGTCACCCGGTAACAAGGTTTGATGCCACTGTCGACCCACGCGTGTACGGCCTGCGGCTCAACCGAGCCATTCCATGCGAAGCCCAACACCGTCGCCATTCGCCGGCGGACCGCTTCCTCGATGGTCAGCCGTTCACCCGTCGCGGGGTCGTCAATCAGGCTGTCGTGCCGGACACACTTCCCCATACTCGGCCGACCCGCCACGATGATCAGGTCCGAGTCCTTGAACCCGCCCGTCATGCGGTCGAGGTCGTGGAACCCCGAAGGCACACCGACCACGCCCTGCCCGCTCTCCATCTGCAGCGAGATCCGCTCCATCGCCGGACCGAGCAGGTCGTACAGCTTCGACAGCTCGCGCTGGTCGCGGTCGTCGGCGACCCCGAAGACCAGGGACTGGGCCTGGTTGATCGCCTCCTCCGCCTCCACCCCATCGTCGTAGCCGAAGCCCGCGATGTTCGCGCCGGCCGAGATCAGCCGCCGCTTGTAGGCCTTCTCCTTGATGATCCGGCCGTAGTACTCGATGTTGGCCGCGGTCGGGACCAGGCTCTGCATCGAAGCCAGCTGGGCGCGGCCGCCGACGCGGTCGAGCATGCCCATGGTCTGCAGCTGGGCCGCGAGCGTGACGTTGTCGATGGGCTCGCCCGCCGCGAAGAGATCCAACGCGGCGCGGTAGACCTGGCCGTTGTTTTCCCGATAGAAATCCTCCGGGTGCAGGAACTGCAGCACCTTTGCGATCGAGAGCGGGTCGAGCAGGATCGAGCCGAGCACCGAAGATTCGGCGTCGAGGTCGTGAGGTGGCACCCTCCCGGGTGTGAGCGCAATCGTCGCCACTAACGAGGCTCCCTAACGGTCCTGGGTGACGATCACATTGACGTGGGCGGCCACGTCGCGGTGGAGCTTCAACGACACCTGGTGCTCGCCCAGCGTCTTGATGGGCTCCTTCATGTCGATCTTGTGCCTGTCGATGTCGACTCGGTGCTGGGCCTTCAAGGCGGCGGCGACGTCCTGGTTCGTGATCGAGCCGAAGGCCTTGTCCTCGGCGCCCACCTTAAGGCGTACGACCACCGTCTTGTTGTCGATGTCATCGGCAACCGCCTGAGCATCGACACGGTCCTTGGTCTCACGCTTGACGGCCGCGTCGCGCAGGCGCTTCGCCTCGGCGTCGGTGCCCTTGTTGGCCGGCACGGCCAGCTTGCGCGGAAGGAGGAAGTTCCGGCCGTACCCGTCTGTGACCTCCTTCACGTCGCCGGCCTTGCCGACATTGACAACATCCTTGGTCAACATCACGCGCACTTTTCCCTAGCCCTCCGATACCGGTTGATACGGATCCTTGCGCCCAACGCGGGCCCGGATCCGGTTGGCAAGCCTGCCAGTGCCCTCTCGCGCCGCCGAGACTGTGTCGCGGAAGTCGCGGTCGAAAACGCTGTCGCCGGCCTTCAAGGCCTCCTCGTGCTCGCGGCGGACGTCTTCCGGGCAGGCCTCGATGAAGGTCTTGACCGCCAGCACGGAGAGCGCGAGCACGTCCAGCTCGCCCAGCACCGGGATCCAGGCCGGAAAGTCGATCGGGCTCACGATCAGGGCCAGTGCGCCCAGGACGGCCGCTTTGGGGGCGGCCGGCACCCTCGGGTCACGCAGCAGGCAATATGCGAGCTTGCCGTGCCGCGGCACCTCGATCAGAACCTCTTTTGCGCGCGAAAGGACAGGATGCATGGGGGCCGCCACAGCCTACCGCTTTTCGGTGGGCAAAATCAGCCTACTTAACTTAGCCTTTCGCTATGGCGCTGGCGGCGATCGTGCCGGAGACGAGGTTCGGCAACCTCCGCCATACCGCCCTCTCGAGCCTGTGGTTCGGATTCAACTTTCACTGGCTGCCGATCGGCTTCGTCCTGATTCAGAGCCAGCTGCGCGACCTGGTGCCCCACAACGTCTTCGGGTCGTCTCTGGGGACGATGGTCGGGGTCGGCGCCATCTTCGCGGTCGTCGTGCCCCCGCTGGTGGGCCAGCTCTCCGACTACCTGTACACCCCGTGGGGCCGGCGTCGACCCATCATCTTCGCCTGCACCGTCCTGAACCTGGTCGGGCTGGGGATCATGATGACCGCCCACAGCTACGCGCAGCTGTTCGTCGGGTACATGTGGATTCAGCTCTTCGCCAACGCCGCCGGCGCCGCTTACGCAGGTGTGATCCCCGACGTTGTCCCCAGCCCCGAATTCGGCCGCGCAAGCGGCTACCTCGCGGCCATGAACATGGCCGGCGGGCTGGCCGGAGTCGGCACGACATCGGTGCTCGCGGGCGCCCACCAGCTCCTATGGGCCTACGCGGGCATAGGGGCCGTGACCGTGCTGACCATGATTCCAGCGCTGATCGCATCCCGTGGCGAAGGTATGACGCGCATCCAGCACCGGCCACGGGCGCCCTTCATGGAATCTGCGCGGAACTTCGTCGCACCGCTCCACAGCGGCGACTTTGCGTGGGTGATCTTCACGCGCCTCATGGTCACCGCCGCGATCACGATCGTCGCTTACTTCCTGTCTCCGTTCTTTCACGACGTGGTCCGCGTCGGCAACGCGGATCAGTTCACGTCGAACTGGCTCGCGATCGTGTTCGTGTGCGCGATCCCCTTTGGAATCACAGGCGGCCTGATCTCGGATCGCTTCGGCCGAAAGATCTTCGTCTACCTCAGCGGCGCCGCCCAGAGCCTGGTCGCGTTGATCTTCATCGCCCTGTACCCGACCCAGATACCCCTCGTCCTGGCCATGGCGGCGTTGTATGGGCTCGGCTACGGCCTGTACTACGCGGTGGACTGGGCGCTCGCCTGCGACACGCTGCCCGACCCCACTAAGTCCGCCAAAGACATGGGTCTGTTTCACGTCGCACAGACCCTGCCTCAAACGATCGCTCCGGCAATCGGAGGCTTCCTTCTCGACTACTTCAACCACCTGTCCCCGAACTCCGGTTACCGCGCGGTGTTCGGGAGCGCAGTCCTCTTTTTCGTCCTCGGGACTGTCTTCGTCAGCCGCATCAAGTCCGTGCGCTGATGAGGGGTCCCCGCGAACTCAAGGCGGCAGCCTCTGAGTTCGTGGGGCTTTGATCCGTTCACGGCGCACCGCGAGGAGGCTCGCGACCCAGACGGCCGTGATGCCTACGACCCCGAACTCGGCCATCAGCCGCAGCACGAGCAGGTTGGGGTAGCCGGAAACGAGCAGGGTCTGAAACCAGTTGTGGGCCGGCCCGATGAGGATCCAGCCGGCCGCCACCAGCCCGAGCACGACCCAGTCGCGACGGCGAATGGCCCAGGCGACGAGCACCGTCATGGGTAAGAGCAGCAGGACGAGATGCGTTCCCCACGAGTAGCTGGCCACCAGCGGACCGGCGGCCACCACGGCCGCCGCCTCGAGGGCAAGCCCGGGCCGAACGGGAGCGGGACGGCCGAGGACCCAGAACGTCACGGCGAGCACGACGAGCGCGATCGCGGTCGTGATGAGACGCGCCGCGGGGCTGGTGTCGCGCACCGCTCCCAGGAACGTTCCGGGGTCGAGAAGCCTCGCCACCGTGCCTCCGGGCGAGTGGTTCTCGAAGAGCCCGGTGCCCGCCTCCAGCACCGGCGCCACCTTGAACAGGTATTCCGGTAGGTACTGGGGCACGGCAACGAGCCACAGGGCGGCCCCGGCCGCCGCCGCCGCCGCCACCATCCGCCACCGCCGCCCCCAGAGCAGCAGCAGGCCCAACGGAGCCTGGAGGAGCTTGATCGCGACCGCCGCTCCGAGCGCCGCCCCTCCCCACCAGCGGTCGCCGCCCACCCACGCGAGCAGCCAGACTCCGCTCAGGCCGAGCAGAACCAGGTTGACCTGGCCCTCGTCGAAGTTGCCGGCCACCGGCTCGAAGGCGATCGCCACCAGCACGAGCAGCAGCCCGAGCTGCCAATCGCGGACTTCCAGCGCGCGGAGCGCGCACAGCAAGAACACCAGCAGTGACACCTGGAGCACGCCGATCACGATCAAAAGCTGCACACGCGGGTCCGCGCCGACGAGCGGCTGAAGCAGCCACGCGACGGGCGGAGGCGTGACGTACTGGGCCCCCGCAAGTGGGAGCGGCGTGAAGGTGCCGGCCGAGGAAGTGCAGCCCTGGATGACACAGAGGTCGTACGGATCGCGACCAGAAGCGATCTTGGCGGCGGCGGCCATGTAGTTGGCGCTGAAGTCCAGGGGCACCGTTCCGAGCGCAAAGGGCAGGATCAGCGTCCGCCACGCATACAACGCCCCGATGGGCACGGCGGCGATTGTCAGCAGGATCGTCCGAAAGCGCCGGTCGTCCAGCGGTGAGCGTCGGTTTGCGGGTACCGTGCGCGCCTCGCCAAGCATGGAGGCGAATTATCCGGCGGCCATTGGGCCTAGAGACCACCAGACCAAAAAACGAGGCGGCGCCTGCAGCGGGCACCGCCTCGGCCGGGTTCCATCGGGTGACACGCTTTCTGGTTTCTGCGCCGCTTTACGGCCGTTGCCTACTTGTGGAGGCTTACCTTTGCGCGATCTGCGATGGACTCGACACCGAACGATCGGGTTCCAGAATGCGCGGTTGCGCAGGGCCTGTCAAGGCCTTGGCCGAACCAGGTTTCAAAGCGCACAATTTGAGTGTCGGACGCCAGATGACCCGGATCTGAGAAGGGGGGCGGATTGGGCGAGCTCAGCTACGTTCACGGCGCCAGCGCGACTCCGCTGGTCGGCGACGCCATCTTTCAAAACCTCCGGCGCGCGGCCGCTCGTTTCGGAGAGCGAGAAGCCCTGGTGGTCGCCCACCAAAACCACCGCTCCACGTACAACGAGCTCGTTGCCGAGTGCGAGCAGGTTGCGCGCGGGCTTCTGGCGCGCGGAGTGCGCAAGGGCGATCGGGTCGGCATCTGGTCTCCCAACCGCTACGAGTGGGTCGTCACCCAATATGCGACCGCGGCCGTCGGCGCGATCCTCGTCAACATCAACCCGGCCTACAGGACGTCCGAGCTCGAGTACGTCCTCAACCAGTCGGGCGTCACCTTCCTCATCCTGGCCGCCGGATTCCGGCAGGCCGACTATCGGGCGATGCTCGCGGAGGTCAAAGGCAAATGCCCTGGGCTGCGTGAGGCGCTCGTGCTCGAGGACGGCTGGGACGCGCTCCGGCGCGATGGCGTTAAAACGACCGCCCAGGATCTCCAGAAGGTGGAGTCTTCGCTTCAGTTCGACGACCCCATCAACATCCAGTACACATCGGGCACTACCGGGTTTCCCAAGGGCGCCACACTCACACACCACAACATCCTCAACAACGGCTTCTTCATCGGCGAGGCGCTGCGCTACACGGAGCAGGACCGGGTCTGCATCCCGGTGCCGTTCTACCACTGCTTCGGCATGGTGCTGGGCAACCTAGCCTGCACCACCCACGGGGCCACGATGGTGATCCCCGCCGAGGCCTACGACCCTTTGGCGGTGATGGAGACGGTCCAGAAGGAGCGGTGCACCTCTCTGTACGGAGTGCCGACGATGTTCATCGGCGAGCTTGAGCATCCGCGCTTCAAGGACTTCGACTTCAGCTCGCTGCGCACAGGCATCATGGCCGGCTCGCCGTGCCCGGTCGAGGTGATGAAGAAGGTGCAGACCGTGATGCACATCCCCGAGATGACGATCGCGTACGGCATGACCGAGACGTCGCCCGTCTCGACCCAATGCGCCACCGACGATCCGCTCGACAAGCGCGTCTCGACCGTTGGCCGGGTACATCCACACGTGGAGATCAAGATCATCGACCTGGCGACCGGAGCCGTGGTTCCGCGCGGGGTCTCAGGCGAGCTCTGCAGCCGGGGCTACATCGTCATGCTCGGCTACTGGAACAACGAGCAGGCCACGCGCGCGGCCATCGACGCCGCCCGCTGGATGCATACCGGCGACCTGGCCACGATGGACGAGCTCGGCTACGTCAACATCGTCGGCCGAATCAAGGACATGATCATCCGCGGCGGCGAGAACATCTATCCGAGGGAGGTCGAGGAGTTCTTTTACGGCCACCCGGCGATCGCCGACGTTCAGGTGATCGGCGTGCCCTCCGAGAAATACGGCGAAGAGGTCATGGCGTGGGTCAAGCTGCGCGAGGGCGCGGCAGCCACCGGCGACGAGCTGGCCACGTGGTGCAAGGGCAAGATCGCCTCCTACAAGATCCCGCGCCACTGGAAGTTCGTCGACTCTTTCCCGATGACCGTCACGGGCAAGGTTCAGAAGTTCAAGATGCGAGAGGTCGCGGTGGAAGAGCTGGGCCTCGAAAAAGCGGCCGGGGTGCGCACCGCGTAGCGCGAGTCGTCGTTCCGCGCTTTTGGCGCCAGCGATGCGCTTGGCCGCCTCTGGTTACGCACGTCTGACGTCAGCGGTATGCAATCCGGCGGGGCCGGTTACTGCAGGCTCTCGTACGGAAACGCGGCCGCGAAAGGCTCGTACAGGAGCAGGACCTGCTCGACCGACAGCAGGTCGCGCATGAAGATGCCGCCGGCGGCGACGCCCGCGTGCCCGACTATCCCCGACCCGTCGTGCGGCGCCGCCATCTCGGCCCCGTCCTGGGCGGCGCGGAACGCCATCGTCCGCCCCGAACGGTGAGCTGCATCGATGACCCCCTTCCACGCCGCCTGGTAGTGCGCGGCGGGATCCAACACCGATGCAGGCGCCGCCGGCGCTGACCGCGCGACGGTCGCCGCGGCGGCCGGCGGCCCCGCCGGCCTGGGCGGCTCACTCAGGACTTTGGCGACGGTCGCGGCCTCGGCCTCGCTCGGGCCTGAAAGCGTCGGCAACCGGGCCAGAAACGCGGCGATCTGGCGATCGACCGGAGCCGGAGGTTGGTAGCCTGGGCCGGGCAGAACAGTGGCAAACGGGCGATAAAGCGCGGCGAACTGGGCTGGATTGAGCTGCTCGCGCACCAGGATCGCCAGCGCCACGACCTGTGCGGACTCCAGCGCCGCGGCCGTCACCTCGTCAGAGACGATCTTGCTGATCGCGAGCTTGGTCTGCGCCACCCTGAAGCCACCCGTGAAGGCGTTGACCATGGACTGATCCGCGTTCGAGAGCAGGCCGTCGAGCACCTGCTCGACCTCGACGGTCGACGGCCGCTGGCGCGCCAGCACGCGCGCGGTGGCGATCCACTCCCACTGCGCTTTCCCGAAGACCTTCACCGCCGCGGCGAGGAACTGCCCCGCCTCTCCGGCGCTCAGGGGATCGCGACCTGCTCGGGAAGCAGGCCCTTGGCTCTCAGCTTGTCGATTGGGTGATACGCATCCACGATGCGCATGGTGCCGGATGCGGAGCGCAAAACCATCGATTGTGTGTACGCATATACGTCTTCGTAGCGAACGCCCTTGAGCAGCTCGCCAGTCGTGATGCCAGTCGCGGCGAAGAAGATGTCATTGCCGGAGCACAGGTCGTCGAGGTGGAGGATCTTGTTGGGCTCGTGGCCCTCCTTAAGGGCGACCTGGCGCTCCTTGTCATCGCGGAAGAAGAGCTTGGCCTGCATGTCGCCGCCGATGGTCTTGATGGCGCATGCAGCCAGGACTCCCTCGGTGGCGCCGCCTGATCCCATCATGCAGTGAATGCCGGACCTCGTTTCGAGGGCGGCTTCGAGGGCGCCCGCAACGTCGCCCGCCGTGATCAGCTTGATGCGCGCGCCAACGTCGCGGATCTGCGCCACGACCTCGTGGTTGCGCTCACGTTCCAGAACGACCACGGTCAGCTCCTGGACCGGCAGGCCCTCGGCTTTGGCGATCCGTCTCAGGTTCCACGCCACCGGCATCTCGAGGTCGATAACTCCCCTGGCCCTCCGGCCGACGACGAGCTTCTGCATGTAGTGGACATGCGTCGTGAACATCGACCCACGCTCGGCCAGCGCTACTACTGAGATCGCACCCGGCAGGCCTGAGGCCGTGAGGCTCGTGCCTTCGATGGGATCGACCGCCACGTCGACCTCGGGCTCCAGGCCGTTGCCGATCTGCTCGCCGAAATACAACATGGGCGCCTCGTCCTTCTCCCCTTCCCCGATCACGACCGTGCCCTTCATGTCGACCGAGGCCATTGCGTTCCGGATCGCCTCCACCGCGCGCTGGTCGGCCGCGACCTTGTTGCCGCGGCCCTGGAGCGGTGCGGCCGCAAGAGCGCCGGCCTCGGTCACGCGCAGCAGCTCGAGCGCCAGATTGCGGTTCGTGCGCGGCTCGATCAATCCAGTCGACCCCTCCGTAGCGCCATCGCGGCCGGTAGCTTAGCCGATGCCCCGGCGCCTGATCGGAAGCTTATCCGCCTCCACCCAAAGATCCTTCTTGCGTGCCAGCCGCCGATCACCATCTCGATCCGCGTAAACGCATGTGCGCTCCAGCACGGCCGTGATCCGCACGACAGCGCCCTCCAGGATGGCGTCGAAACCGTCGATCAGGACCTCATCCTCGTCGAGCTCGACCTCGCTGAGGCGGCGCGGGCCGGAGGGGCGTGGCTTCGTCGAAAGGACGAGCTGCGCCCGCAGCGGCCCGGGTCCCGGCTTGATGGTGAACCGGGACGAACTCGAGCCGGCCAGGCGCGCCGACGGCTTCGGTTTGGGCGGCGCCGGAGGCGTCCGGGCCGGCGGCGTTTTGGCCGGCCTCTGGGACCGCCGGGCCCCTTCGCTTCCGCGGGCCGTCCGTGCTTTCCCCGATCCGCGTCTAGAAGAACTCACCCCAGAACTTCCTGACCCGGCCCACCGGGTTCGCGAGGGCCCGCAGCGTCACCACCTGCGCCGAGCGCGACGGGGACTCGATGATCGCCGTGTCCTTGGCCTCGGGCACGCCTTCCGGGTGGACCCTGATGACTCCGTGGTGGACGCCGCCTTCGAGGACCACCAGGGCGCCCACCCGCGCGTCGCCTTCCAGGCGCCCGGTGTTCGTGATCTTGAGCCTGCTCGCGGCGACGATGTTGCCGCGCACGAAGCCGGCGATCGTGACCCTCGAGCTCTTGACGTCAGCCTCGACGTGGGCCTCTGGGCCGATGAAGAGGTCGCCGTCACACTCGATCTGGCCGCTGAAGCTGCCAAGGATCTGCCCGCCGCCCTTGACCTGCAGGCGGCCGGTCATGATGTCGTCGCGCGCGAGCACGGTTGCCCGGGCCTCGCCGGCGAGAGAGGCCTCTCGACCTCCGTTCGTCGCGGGTGCCGCCAACGTGTCCGGTTTCGCGTCGGTCATCAAAACCCTCCCATCCCTTCTGGATAGCCCATTAAGTAAGCCCTGCCCAACCCGCAGCATACCGGGTGCCGATTGGAATTGGGTCCTGCTGGATCAGAGGTCGGGATTTGCCTCCAGGAAGGCGAGGACAGCCTCGCGTGAAGGCTCGATGGCCCCGTCCATGACCATCTCGGTAAGCCTTCGCTTGATGCGCCCGACCTCCGGGCCTGGGCCCATTCCGCGAACGCGCATGATGTCCTCGCCGTCGACGGGCGCCTCCAATCGCGAGGGCCGTTCCGACAGCACGGCGTCCAGCCTGGCCGCGAGCTCATCTAGCTTCTCGGGGTGCGGGTACGCGGAGGCGGCGATGTCGGCGCGCGCCAGCTGCATCAGCCGCTCGAGCTGAGGGCCGGCGTCGTTGGCCAGCCGGCGCACCGCCCCATCGGTCCACTCCGAGCTGTAGTACACCGGCCGGAGATGCAGGCGGATGAGCTGCGCGACCGTCTCGGTCTCCTTGATCGGGAACCGCAGCCGTTCCATCGCAAGCGCCGCCATCTCGGCGCCGATGACCTCGTGCCCGATGAACGAGCCGTCCGGGGCTGCTGTGGAGGGCTTGCCCACGTCGTGGAACAGAGCCGCCAGCCGCACCACCAGCTCCCGCGGCGTGCCGGCCACCGTGAGCAGCGTGTGACCGAGCACATCGTGCGTGTGGTGTCCCCCCTGGTGCACGCCCTTGCAGGCGGCCACCTCGGGCAGAGTCAGCTCGAGGAGACCCGCATCGTCGAGAAGCTCGAGCGCGAGATGCGGCCTTTCCGAAATCAGCATCTTGCGCAGCTCGTCGGCAACGCGCTCCACGGACACCACGGGCGACGTGAGCCGCACCTTCATCTGGCGCATGGCGGGAAGCAGGTCGGGAGCGAGCTCGAAGCCGAGCTGGGCGGCGAATCGAATCGCGCGCAGCATCCTGAGCGGATCGTCGGTGAAGGTCTGCACCGGATCGGCCGGCGTACGCAGCACATGCGCCTCGAGATCCGCGAGCCCGCGACTGAGGGGGTCGTGGACGTTGCCGTCGAAGTCCATGAGCAGGGTGTTGACAGTGAAGTCGCGGCGGCGGAGGTCCTCCTCCAGCGTCGCCGGCCGTACGTCAGGCTTTCGCGAATCGGAGGCGTATGACTCCGATCGCGCTGACACGAACTCGACGAGGTGGCCCGGCAAGGTGACCTGGGCCGTGCCGAAGCGCTCGAACACGGCCGGCTCGTGAGCGCCCGCGAGCTCGGCGAACCTGCGCGCGAGCCCGAATCCCAAACCCTCTTCGACGACGACGTCGATGTCGGGGTGGGCGCGGCCCAGGAGACGGTCGCGCACGTAGCCGCCGACGATCCAGGCCCGTGCGCCCAGCTCAGCCGCGGCCTGCTTCAGCAGGCGGCGGATCTCCTCGTCGCCTCTCGACGGCTCCGCTACTGGTTGATCCGCGCCCATTCCACCGCCCCGACCTGCCCGGCGCGGTCACCCAATCGGGCTCGGCGGACCAGCGGCCGGCGGGCGGGCTTGATGAATGGAGACGACCGCAGGGTCTCGAGCATCGTCGGCGCCACGAGCTTCCACGACCGCGTGACGCCGCCTCCAAGGACGAACATCTCGGGGTCGATGGCGTTGGTCAGGCTGATGAGAGCCAGGCCCATGTAGCGGGCGGCCCGCTCGACGACCATGGTGGCGTGACGCTCGCCGCGGGCCGCGGCCGCGAAGAGCTCAGAGGCCGGGTGGCCGGTCTCCTTCGCCAGGTTGGCGCCCCCGCAGAACACCTCGAGGCACCCATGCTGGCCGCAGTTGTCGAGCGGGCCGTTGGGATCGATGATCATGTGCCCGATCTCGCCCGCGGTGCCGTGAGCCCCCCTGTGCAGCCGGCCGTCGATGATGAGGCCGCCGCCGACCCCGGTCGACCACGTGATGTACACCATGTTGCGAGTCCCCCGGCCGGCGCCGCGGTGGAACTCGCCCAGCCCGGCCATGTCCGCGTCGTTGGCAAGGTTGACCTTGGCGCCGGTGGCGCGGCTGAGCAGCTGGGCCAGGGGCACGTTGTGCCACGGCAGGTTGGGCGGGTTGACGAGGACGCCGCGCTTGAGGTCGATCGGACCGGGCGCCCCGATGGCGATGCTGCGCACCTTTTCTCTACCGCGCAGGCGGTCGATCTCTGCCGCCGCCCAGTCGACCAGGCCCTGCGGGGTCTTGAGCAGCGGCGTCTTGGTCTTGGCGCTGGCCACGAGCTGCCCGTCCGAACGCGCGAGCGCGACGCGCACCTGAGTTCCGCCGAGGTCGATTCCAGCCAGCATGGCTCGGTTAGGTTAGTCGGTTAGGGTGGGCGGTTTTACGAAGCCAGCAGCTGCTGGCCGCGGAGGGCGCCGAGGATCTCGGTCGCGGCGCGCGCCCGGTTGAACGTGTAGAAGTGGAGACCTGGGACGCCCGCCTCCAGCAGCTCGACACACTGCCGGATGCAGTGGTCGACTCCGATCTTGCGGATCGATTCATCGTCCGGCGCCTCGTCGATTGCGCGCTGGAGGGCCTCGGGCAGGGTCGCACCCGACATCTGGGTCACGAATGCGAGTGACCTTCGGCTTGGGATCGGCATCAGGCCGGGAACGATCGGCACCTTGATTCCGGCCTCACGTGCGCGGTCGACCAGGCGGAGGTAGAAGCGGTTGTCGAAGAACAGCTGCGTGATCAGGAAGTCGGCGCCCGACTCGACCTTGAGCTGCATGTAGCGAAACTCCTGCTCCAAATCAGGGCTCTCCGGGTGCCTTTCCGCGCTGCAGGCGGCGCCTATTCCGAGCCTGTAACCATTGCCGCGCACGAATGCCACCAGGTCGCTGCCGTGCGCGAGTGCGGGGTCGACTGGTTGAAAAGGAAGGCCCGGCCCCGGTGGATCGCCGCGAAGCGTGAGCACGTTGGCTACGCCTTCGCGCTCCATCCAGTTCAGGATTCGCCGCGTCTGATCGCGCGTGTTTGCGCACGTGAGGTGCGCCATCGACTCGATGTGGTAGTGCCTCTTGATCCGCGTGACGAGCTCGAGCGTCTTTTCGCCGGTGGTCACGCGATACGTCACCGACACCCAATCGGGCGCGTGGCCGGCGAGCGCCGCGATCGTTCGTTCGAGGACCTCGACCTCGTTCTCGTCTCGAGGCGCCATGAACTCGAACGACACCGTCGGCCGGCCGCGATTCAGAAGATCGGCTATCCGCATCAGCCGGAAAGATATCAAGCCGTACCGCGGGAAGATGAGCAGGGCGGCTTGCCCGGCCGTCAGGCCGGGTCGGCTTTGCCGACCGCCCGATGAGAAGGAACCGGCAGGTTCCTTCTCATTTTGGAAGCCTATCTCAGCACGCGTGAATCTCCGACGCGGCGCGTCACCCGGGCGGCATCGAGATACTCCAGCAGGGCGAGCATCGGACGCCTGCTGGCGCCCAACCGGTCTCTCAGCTGGGCCACGCTCACCGAACCCGTGCTCGCGATCTGCTCCTTGACCACATTCACGGCCTGTGCGTATGCGTCGCGCGTGAACGCGATGTCGTCGCTGAGACGAACGATGTCGCCGCGCTGCGCCATCGCTCGCACCATCTCGGTCGTTGCGCCGGTGGTGCGTGCCGCCTCCGACAGCGATGGCGGCGCAAACGGCTCGGTGGCGAGCAGGCTCAGAAGGCGTGCGGCCGGGCCATCGGGCGCTTCGACCGCCACCTGGTGCGTGCGGGCAGCCACCTCGCCGTCACGCTCCTCGACTCCGCGATCCTCGGCCAGAGCCTTCAACAGCGATGGAAACATCGCGGGCTGGATTCCCAGCCGGCTCCGCAGCTCCTCTCGCGGCATCCCGCGGCGGAGCGGGTGCGAGGTGTGGTAAGCGGCGAGCTCGCGAGAGGCGCGATCGGCTACCGCCGTCCAGGCTTCCTCCGCGAAAAGCCACTCGCCCACCCGGCGTGCACGCAAGCGGGAGACGTCGGCGTCCGTTGCCATGGTGGCCTTGAGCAGGGCGCTCACCGCGACCCCGCGCGGATATTTGCGCAGCTCCTCCTGCAGCACGTCACCGGCCGCACGGCGCTCGAGCGATGCGTGCACGGCGGCGTCGTGGCGGGGGTGCTTGCGCGGCGCCACGTCCTGGAAATGACCGCCCGCGACGGTCGACGAAGGGCTTGGGATGCGCAGTATGAAACGGTCGTCGTTGGCGGCAGCGATCGGTCGCTCGAGGTAGAGCTGGACCCATCCCTGCGCCCCCGGTTCGATGGTGTCGCCCTCGAGCAGGATGGCGCGGCAGCCGACCTCCGCAGTCCCGGTGTGGAGCAGCAGCTCCGCACCGTGCCGCAAGCCTCTGGGCGCGGACGCGAGGACGCGCACCCGTGCGTCGACTCTTCGAGTCGCCACCAACGTATGCGACGCCGCCAGGACGTCGCCACGGTGGAGGTCGTCCTTGACGACACCGATCACGTTGGCCGCGACGCGACTGCCCGGCGCTGCCATATCGACCTTCTGGTTGTGCTGCTGAAGCCCGCGAATTCGCGCGCTGCCGCCGCTCGGCAGCACCCGCAGCTCGTCGCCGACGGCGATCGCGCCGTCGACGAGCGTGCCGGTGACGACGGTGCCGAAGCCGCTCATCGTGAAGACTCGATCGATCGGCAGACGCGGCCGCCCGCGGTCGGCCCTCGGTTCGAGCCTCTCGAAGACCGCTTCGATGGCCGCGGTCAGCTCGCCCAGCCCCTGGCCGGTGACGGCGGAGACTCCGAGAATCGGCGCGTCGTGCAAGGCAGTGTGCGCGAGCGCCTCGCGGACCTCGCCCTCGACGAGCTCGTACCACACCTCGTCGACCAGGTCTACCTTCGTCAGGGCGACCAGGCCGCGGCGGACGTCCAGCAGATCGATGATCTCGAGGTGCTCTTTGGTCTGCGGCATGACGCCCTCGTCGGCCGCCACCACCAGGAGGACGGCGTCGATACCCTGCGCGCCGGCGAGCATGTTGCGGATGAACCGCGCATGCCCGGGGACGTCGACGACCCCGATCTGCCGGCCGCTCGGAAGGCGCATGTGCGCGAAGCCGATATCGATCGTCATGCCGCGGCGCTTTTCCTCGGCCAGCCGGTCCGGGTCGATCCCGGTCAGCGCGGTGACGAGGGTGGACTTGCCGTGGTCGATGTGGCCGGCGGTGCCCAGGATCACCTCAGCGAAGCCCTACGCTCCTGGCCGCCGCCTCCACGGCATCGATGAGCTGTTCGTCCTCGCCTCGCAACACGGTGCGCGGGTCGAGGCAGCAGGCGTCCTTCTCGATGCGCGCGATCACGGGCGGGTCGCCTCGCCGCAGCGCGGTCGCAAGACGCGACGCGGGACCGGACAGGCCCACCAGAACGGTCGGGAGCGCGTGGCCGGGAAGCGAGCCGCCCCCGGCTGCGGAGTCTCCGGGCAAGAGGCTCGTCTTGACGCCCCGCTCGTCGAGCTTCACCGACCAGAGGGCGGCGCGCCTCTTGATCTCTTCGAGGGGCGTCCTCAGCATGCGTTCGACCGGGATTTCCTCGAGGCGCCCGGCGAGGCGCTGCCGCAGCGTGGCTTCGAGCGCCGCCAGCGTGAGCTTGTCGATGCGCACTGCCCTCGCCAGCGGGTGCCGCGCGAGCTTGCGCACTGCCGCCACGCCCCCCGCGCTCCGCGCCACGATGAGGCCGGCCTGGGGACCGCCGAGCAGCTTGTCGCCCGAGAACGTGACCACGTCGGCGAAGCGCAGCGACTCGGCCACGGTGGGCTCATCAGCGATCGGCGCGGCCGCCCCGCTGCCGAGGTCGTCGATGAGGAGCACGTCATGGCGACGAGCGACCGCCTCCATGTCCGCGAGCGAGGCCGACTCCGCGAACCCCGACACGCGGTAGTTGGAGGTGTGGACGCGCAGCAGGGCCGCCGTCCGAGGCGTGATCGCTTCCTCATAATCCGCGGCCCGGGTCCGGTTGGTCGTGCCCACCTCCACCATGCGCGCGCCTGAGAGACGCATCACGTCGGGCATGCGGAAGGAACCGCCGATCTCGACCTGCTGGCCGCGTGAAACGATCACCTCTCGACCTCTGCAGAGAGCAGTCAGGGCGAGCAAGACCGCGGCGGCATTGTTGTTGACGACGAGCGCGGATTCGCTGTCGAAGAGCCTCATCAGCAGAACAGTCAAGAGGTCCGCGCGCTCGCCCCGTTTGCCGGTCGCCAGGTCGAGCTCGAGGTTGCTGTAGCCGCCGGCCACAGCTAGCGCGTCGACCGCCGCTCGCGAAAGGGGCGCGCGCCCGAGGTTGGTATGCAGGATGACGCCGCTTGCGTTGATGACCCGTATCAGTCGCGGCGCCGCGCTCGCCCGCAAGCGCCGGGCAACGCGCCGGGAGCGTTCGTCGTCGTCGAGGAGGGCGCCGCCGCGCTCAGCAGCGACTTGCTCGCGGATCGCGTCCACGACCGCCACCCGGCCGAACTCCCCCACCAGGTCCGCATACGGCGGCTGATTGATCAGCCTGCCTACGGCAGGCAGGGACTCAGGGCGTTGAACCTGGGAACTCCGTACCCGATGCATCGACCTACAGAGATTAGGCTCGCCGGCTCGTAGAACGGCGTCATGACGATGCTCAGCACCGGAATGCCGATGAACTGGCCGATGAACCAGGCGGCGAACACGCCGGCCAGGATCTCGCGGCGGCGGACGGAGGCGTTGAAGAAAAAGCGCGGGAAACGCGAGCGGAAGATGGTCTCGATGATGTCCCAGCCGTCGAGGCCCGGGATGGGCAGCAGCTGAAAGGCGAACAGCGAAAGGTTGAGAAAGACGATCGCGTAGACCAGGTACGCGAGAAGGCCGGTGGAAAGGGTGAGCGTGGGTTGGATCCCAATGGCTTCCAGGCCGCGGAGGATGAATCCGAAAACGATTGCGGCCAGGAGGCTGGCGGCTGGTCCCCCGAGCTCGTGCACGAGGCGCTGGCGGATGCTGCTGATGCGGTTGGGCTGCACGGGCACCCTCCTTCCCCACCCGACCAGGGCCACGAGAACGGCGATGACGCCAAGCGGGTCCAGGAAGCGTCGCGGGTTCAACGTGAAGTAGCCGAAGTACCGGACCGACCGGTCACCCTGGAAGTAGGCCGCGGCGGCGTGGCCCATCTCGTGCAGCGGGATGGCGATCAACAGCGCCGGCACCAGCAGCAGCGCCGAGAGGAGGAAGGGCCCGAGATTGCCCATCTAACGCGTCATCATTCGATGGGGATTTTGCCGGCGCGGGAGGGCGTCCGCCGGCGTGACGAGGCGCGGCGCGAAGAGGGAACGGTGCGGCGGCCCCGGCCAGTCGGGGCGGTCGTCACGCGGTTCTCGTAGATGAGCATGAGGGCCGTTATCAGCTCGCGCTGCGCGTTGAGCAGGTGCACCTGGGCAGCCGGCGGAACCATGTCGGAGACGACGTGGCTCACCCGCGAGGCAAGCTCGTTGACCAGCTCGATGACTCGCTCGCCGTCGCGAGTCAATTCTTCGCCGTCGGCGGCCGGGTGAACCGCACTCGCAGCTCGCCGTCCTCGATCGTGGCACTGGCAGAGTCGCGCTTCGACAGCACACGTGGCAGCGAGATCTCGCGGCGGTAGTTGCCGATGGTCACGTACAGCTCGCCGTTGTGCCGGCTCAAGTCGACCTGTGAGCGGTCCACGAACGGGACCTTGAGGCTCAGGACGTAATCCGTCCCGTCCTTGTCGATCCGCTGCGGGCTCGTGTTGGTGAAATGCTGCGCTGGGTCCTGTTCGCCATAGGTCGCCTTGGCCATCCGCTCCAGCATCTTGAGGCCGACCACCTCGCGGTCGAACAGCGGCACGTTGAGGATGGGGATGCCGGCAAAGGACTGCTCGACCTCTGCTTCGTACCGCTTGTGGATGCGCTGCCACTTCTGGAACAGCTCGTCGTGCAGCTCGTCGGGAAGGATGCGGTTGACGATCACCGCGTCGGTCGAGTAACCGAAGAGGCTCAGGTAGCTGAAAGCGCGCTTGGCCTCCTTGACCACCATCTTCTCGAGGTTGAGGACGATGCGGACCGTAGTGGTGGCCGGATCGGTGAGCACCTTGCGCATTCCACCCAGGTCGAGAAGGAGATCCTTGAGCGACGCGTAGACCTCGTCGGAAGGAAGAGGTATGCCCATCATCGGCTGCAGAACTGGCCGGGCGACGCGCATGGCGCGGCGCTCCCACGGATAGATCTTGTCGAGCCACCACTTGGCGGCGTCGGGGAAAGTCAGCAGCTGCAATGTCTCGCCGGTGGGTGCGCAGTCGACGATGAGCACGTCGTGCTCATCGCGCTGGGCGTAGTGCTTGATCCACATCAGCGATGCGATCTCGTCCATGCCTGGAGGGTTGGCCACCTCGTCGGCGATGACCTCGTCGAGGCCCTGCGTCGCGAACACCTCGACTGCGTATTCGTGCAGCTTCGCCCAGTGGCGCTGCATCTCGTGCAGCGACGAGACCTCGTGCGCCCAGAGGTTGTCGGCGATCGGCGTCTGCTCGCTGCCGAGCTCTATGTCGAACGAGTCGCCGAGAGAATGCGCCGGGTCGGTGCTCATGACCACGGTCCGGTAACCGCGGCGTGCGCACTCGACCGCGCTGGCCGCCGCGACCGAGGTCTTGCCCACTCCGCCCTTGCCCGTGAAGAGGATCACCCGCACGGGCTGAGTGTACCGGGAGGGGGCCGGGCCTCCTTTATGCTCCCCGGGCCGCCCGGCGTTTCTTGAGGTGCTCCAGCACCTGCAGGGTGGCCTCGGTGTTGCGCTCGATCTCCTCCAGGATCTCGAGCGTCGCCTTCTCCGCCGCCTCAGCCACCTCCGCGGTGTGCTCGAGCCGGAGGCGATCCTTCTGGGCCTGCCGGTTGCCCGAGAGGAGAAGCACCGGCCCCGTGAACGCGGCCTGGATCGTGAACGCCAGGTTCAGCAGGATGAAGGGATATATGTCCCACTTGTGGGTGAAGAACTCGATCGTGTTGAGGACGATCCAGATGACGATGAAAACGCTCTGGATACCGAGAAACCACCACGAGCCGATGCCGGATGACGCCTTGTCGGCGACCCGCTCGCCAAGCGTCGCCTCGTCGTGAAACAGCTGGTTGACGGGGTGCTTGTGCTGGCGCGCCACCCGCTGCCGGGCGGTCGGGGCGGAAGTTTCGACGGCCATCAGGCCGGTTCCGCCTCGAGCTCGCGCAGGATCTGCAGGGTGAGCTCGGTGTTCTTCCTGATCTCGGTGAGGATCTTGGTGATGTGCTCCTCGCCCTTGTCGGACTCGTCCGCCGCGTGCTCGAGCGTTATGCGGTCCTTCTGCGACTGCCTGTTGCCGGCCAAAAGGACGATCGGTCCCGCGTAGGTGGCTTGAAACGAGAGGACGAGGTTCAAGAGGATGAACGGATATGGATCCCAGTGGGCGATGAAGATGCCCCAGACGTTGAAGTAGACCCAGGCGATCATCAGGCAGCTCTGGGCGATGATGAAGGGCCAGGAGCCCATGGCGGCAGCGAGCTGGTCGGCGAGGCGCTCGCCGCGGGTCGCCTCCTCGTAGTGGGCCTGGTTGACCGGGTGCTTGTGGTCTTCCTCGGGGCCGCGATGCGCCTGGCGGAGGCGATGGTGCATGAGCGCCTTGACCTCATCTCGCAGCGCCTCGGGAATGTGGGTGACCGGCTGCGACATCGCGTGAAAGGTTAGCGACGGGGCAAGGGCATGTCTACGAAATCGCGCTCGCGCTTTGTCAGGCCGTTACGTCCAGCTCTCCGATCTTCTGGCGTGAACCCTCGAGCACGAAGTCGAAGGACCCCGCCCTCGCGGCGACGAAGCTCGCGACCACGGCGACACCGGGGATCAGGGTCATCCGCTGCTGATAGCCCTGGAGCACGATCGTCTCGCTGCGGTCGCCGGTGACCGATAGGACGACCTGGTCGCCGTCGCGAACGCGGATGTGGTCAGGTGACATGTGCCCGTCCCTGACCTGGACGGTAACGGTCTGTGCCGTCGGCCCGATTCCGTGGTGCTGGCCGGCAACGACAAGCCCCAGCGCGGCAGCGCCGATGAAGAGGCCGACGATCAAGACGAGGCCGACGAGGCCGCGGCGCGCCGGCAGAGTGCCCGGGTGAAGCAAAGGCACCAGGCGGTCAAAGCGGCGCACGTTCGCTGCGCTGAAGAGCTACTTGACCAGCTGGGGGACGACGAACGAACCAACTCCCAGGAGCACGACCATGGCAGCGCCCACCACCACCAGCCGGACGAGGTCCTTGGTGAAGTAGGGCACTCGGTCGAGCGGGATCGAGGGGTCGCCCGACTGTACGATCATGCGGCCGCCGGGCCCCCTGACGATCTGGTTGCGAGCCCCGAGCGACAGCTCCACCGCACGCACCGTGGCCTGGTCGCCGCCGACCCGTGCCTGCGAGACCGAGCGCGTGCCGCTCGCGGTGCCGACTGCGACGGTCGCCCCGACCGCCCCGGCCGCCGGTACCCGGACGGGCTGCCGGTAGCGGTTGCGTCCTTTCTTGCGGCCCTTCTTTGCCATAGACGACGAAGTTTAGGAGTTCTGAGGATCCGGCTCGGTTGCTGATTCACCCCCACCCGCCTGGCGCGCTCCGCGCGCAGCGGCGACCTCCCCGCCAGCGGGGAGGGAACCTCCCCATGGGGAGGCTAAAAACAGGCAGGCGGATGGAGAGCCGGTTCAGGAGCGTGGGGTGCAACCTAGAGGGAACTGCCGCCTGCCTGCTGTTGGGCCGTGGGACTCAACCGGGAAGGACGTTGGCTACGATATGTTGTGTCCCGAGTGAAGTTATACCGCTGAATGTAGTTGCTGTCAAGCGTTAACACGTTGCCGGTTCGGCCGGCTCTGGCTGGCCCCGCAGGCGAATCGGCCCGATCAGGATCCACACCCCGGCCACCACCGATACCGCGATGCCGGCATACATCGCCGGCAGCACCCCGTACACGCTGCCGATCGTGCCTCCGATCAAGGCGCCGATCGGAATCGTGCCCCAGATCACCGTCCGCACAGTGGCGTTCATCCGTCCCTGGACCCGGTCGGGCGTGATGGCCTGGCGGAGGCTCACCTGGTTGATGTTGTAGACGGGGTTGGCAAAGTTGCCGATCAGCTGCTGCGCCACCAGCAGCGGCACCGCGAACCCGAACTGGGCCAGCGGCACCAGTGCGTACCCGAGCCCGCCGCTGACGATGGTCACGAACAGGGTCGGCCCAAGGCCGATCTGGCGTGCGATCCACGATGCGCTCAATGCTCCAAGCAAGCCGCCGACCGCGCCGGCCGCGAAGACCAGGCCGATGAGACCGGGGCTCAGGTGCAGGACCCTGTAGGCGAAGATCAAGTAGACGGCGAAGATGATGTTCGAACCCAGATTCGACGTCCCCGTGCTGCCCGCGATCTTCCAGATCGTGGAGTTGCCGAACACGAATTGGATGCCCTCCCACATCTCCGTCCAGAATCCCTGGCGGCCCGAGTCCGACGTGGGCTTCGGCGATGGTTCGGGCCGGCGGATCCACCACAACGACAGCACCGAAACCAGGAATGACGCGGCGTCGACGGCGACGGCCCGTGCCGCCCCAACGAGCTGGATTAGAAAGCCCGCAAGCGCGGGACCGGCCATCTGCGCCACCGATCCGCTGACCTGGAGCTTGGTATTCCCTTCGATGAGGTCTGTCCGCGAGATGAGCGCGGGCAGGTATGACTGGTACGAGACCTCGAAGAAGACGGTCCCTACGCCAGTGATCAGCGCGACCACATACAGCTGGGGCATCGCGAGCACGTGAAAAGCGAATGCGACGGGCACGCTGGCGAGAGCAGTCATCCTGGCCAGGTCGCAGGCGATCATGATCGGCCGCCGTCGCAGCCGGTCCGCATACACGCCGGCGACAAGGCCAAGGGTGGGAAACGCGAGGAACTCCAGCGCCGTGAGCAGGCCGACCTGGAAAGGCGTCGCGCCGAGCACGAGGATGGCCACGGTGGGCAGCGCGAGCTGGCTGATCTGGCTGCCGAGCTCGCTGATCGATTGCCCGCCCCAGAGCTTGAGGAACTCGCCGTCGCGCCAGAGCTTGCCCTTCAACATCGCGACCCAAATGATGGCGGGGTGCGCGGGAGCGGTTCAGACCTCGGTGGTCAGCTCGGCGTACTCCTCTTCGCTGATCAGCTCTTCGATCTCGCTTGGGTCCTCGATCCGCACGCGCAGCAGCCACCCCGACCCGTAGGGCTCTCCATTGACGATGTCAGGGTTCTCGAGCGCTTCAGCGTTGACCTCGACCACCTCGCCGCTGATCGGAGCCTCGATCGGCGAGGACGCCTCCTCGGACTCGATGTGTCCCATGCGGCGCCGGGCTCGAAGCACATCGCCCAGGTCGGGCAGATCGAGGGACGTGATCTCCCCCATCTGGTCCTGGAGATAGTCGCTGAGCCCGAGCACTGCGTCGTGGCCCTCGACCCTCACCCAGACGTGGGCGGCGCTGAACTTCAGCGAGGTCATGCATCAATGATGGGGCAGCTATGGCTCGCTGACGAGACCTGGGAAAAGCGCAAGTCGTCAAGTGGGCGGTCGTTAGGCAGGTCATGCGCTGGGTGCTGCTGGTGCTGGTTCTCGCCATCCTGGTCTTTCTCGGCAACATGCTGTGGAGCTCGTTCTTCGGAGGCACTCCGCTCTTCTAGTCGCCCTACTTGCCGATCCTGAAGAACACGACGTCGCCGTCCTTGACCCTGTAGTCGCGCCCTTCGACGCGAAGCTTGCCGGCGGCGCGCAGCGCTTCCATCGAGCCGGCCGCGACGAGCTTGTCGACGGACGTCACCTCGGCGCGGATGAAGTGCTTCTCGAAGTCGGTGTGGATCTTGCCCGCGGCCACGGGCGCGAGGGCGTCGCGCTCGCAGGGCCACGCGCGCACCTCGGGCTCGCCGGCCGTGAAGTAGGTGATGAGGCCACCCGACTCCCACACGGCGCGTGCGATACGGCCGAGACCGGATTCGTCGATGCCGTAGCCGGCGCGCATCTCGGCCTGCTCGCCGGCTTCGAGCTCGCCCAGCTCGGCCTCCAGGCCCGCCGACAGCACTATCACCGGCGCCCGCTCAGCCTTCGCCAGCTCGCCCACCTTCGCCGCCGGCGCGCCGCCCGCTGGTAGGAGCTCATCGGCCGCGTTGGCGACATATACGGAGGGCTTGAGCGTGACCGGGAAGACTCCAATGAGGAGCTCACGCTGCTCGCGCTCGAGCGGCAGCGATCGCAGCGCTTGGCCCGCGTCGAGGTGGGCCTTGGCCGCCTGCAGCACCTCGTTTTCGAGGGCGGCGTCCTTCTTGCCCGCCCTGACCTCCTTGGCCACGAGCTCCAGCCGCCGTTCCACCGATGCGAGGTCGGAAAGGACGAGGTCGAGGGCGAACTCCTCCAGCTCGGCCGCCGGCTGTGGGTCGGGACCGAAGCAGCGGGCGACCTTGACCAGGACGTCGGCCTGGCGTGCAAAGGCGACCCGCTGCGCCCGGCTGCCGGGCGGCGTGTCCTCAACTCGCACCTGCGCGGGCGTGACCTTGAGGGGATTGACCGCGGCGGCCAGGCGCTGCAGGCGCTCGTCCGGGACGTCGACCATGCCCACCCCGTCAGCGCCACGCCCGGCCGTCAGCGCTTTGAACAGCGTGGTCTTGCCCGACCCGGCCGGGCCGACTATCGCGACGTTGACCGGCACTTACTTCTTGTCGAGCTCGAAGGTGCGGTGCAGGACGCGGACGCCCTTCTCGACCTGGTCGCGGGCGACGAGGCAGGTGATGCGGATCTCGGAGGTGCTGATCATCTCGATGTTGATACCTGCATCGGCAAGCGCGCGAAACATGCGGCCGGCGATGCCGGGCGTGCCGAGCATGCCCGTGCCCACGATGGAGAGCTTCGCGATGCCGCCGGCCGAAGCGACCCTGGTCGCGCCGACCGTCTTCGCCGCCGCCTTGACCAGCTTCTCCGCCGATTTCAGGTCCGACTCCGCGACCGAGAACGTGAGGTCGGTGTGGCCGGAACGGCCGATGTTCTGAACGATGACGTCGACTGAGATGCCGGCCTTTCCCAGCGGCTCGAAGATGGCCGCGGCCACTCCGGGGCGGTCGGCGACGCCGATGACGGTGATCTTCGCGACGTTCGATTCTTGTGCGATGCCCCGCACGCGCTGTCTGTCTTCCATCGGCACCTTGGCGACGATCATCGTACCCACGCCGTCGTGGAAGCTCGAACGCACGTGGATCGGCACCCCGTACAGCTCGCCGATCTCGACCGCGCGCGGATGCATCACTCGCGCGCCGACGGCGGCCAGCTCAAGCATCTCGTCGTAGCCGATATGGCTCAGCTTCCGCGCCGACTTCACGACACGCGGATCCGCGGTGAAAATTCCATCGACGTCGGTGAAGATCTCGCAGACGTCGGCCTTGAGCGCCGCGGCGAGCGCGACCGCGGTGGTGTCTGAACCGCCGCGCCCGAGGGTCGTCACCTCGAGGTCATCGGTGACACCCTGAAAGCCCGCGACCACGGGGACCTTGCCCTCGCGCAGCAATTCGAGGATGCGGTCGGGCTTGATGTCGTGGATGCGGGCGCGCGAATGGTGGGCGCTGGTGCGCACTCCTGCTTGCAGGCCTGAGAGCGATACGGCCGGAACGCCCATGCCTTCGAGGCACATCGCGACCAGCGGCGCGGTGATCGTCTCGCCGTTGGCGATGAGCATGTCGAGCTCGCGCGCGGGCGGCTCGGCGTTCACGCTTTGCGCGAGCGCGATGAGGCGGTCGGTGGTGCGGCCCATCGCCGACACGACCGCGACCACCTGCTCGCCTTTGTGGACCGTGTCCGCGATCCGCCGGCTGACGCGCCGGATGCGGGCGGCGGTCCCTACCGAGGTACCGCCGTACTTCTGAACGATCACAGAGTCCTGAACATCCCCTTGTCAGTGACGCGCGTGACCATGGGCTTGCCATGGTGAGGCGCCGCGGCGGCCATGGCCTTGGAGATGCGCAGCGCCTGGGAGCCGGCGCAAAACGCGAAGACGCTCGGACCCGCGCCGCAGATGGCCGCGCCGTACGCGCCCGCCCGCTCGGCCGCATCGATGACGTCCTGGGTCCAGGGATACAGGTGCAGGCGGTGAGGCTGGTGGATGCGATCGCGAAGCGCCTGGTCGAGAAGCGTCGGCCGCTTGGCGGTGATCGCGCGCACGAGCAGCGCGGTGCGAGCGGAGTTGTATACCGCCGAGTCCAGGGGTACGGAGTCGGGCAGCACGGCGCGCGCCTTCTCCGTCGCCACCGGCGCGTGGGCCACGAACACGGCGAGGCCCCAGCCCGGGTTGGGCAGCCGCTCGTCGAACTGCTCGGTGACGATGCGGATGCCGCCCGCGGCCGACGCGGCGACGTTGTCCAGGTGGCCTTCGTCGGCGCCGGCGTCGATGACGTGGCTCTTCACGTCCCAAGGGCTGTTGAGCGCAGAGGCCGCAAGGCGCGCCGCGGCGCTGCTGCCGAGGCCGACGCCGAGCGGGATCTCGCTGCGGACGCGTCCTTTCATGCTGAGGCGCGTGAACGGGTTGTCGTGGGCGGCCAGGTACTCCGCGCCCTCGCCTTCGAAGTCCCACGAAGGGTGCTCGGCCACCTCCGCCTCGACTTCCAGCCAGAGGTCGATGGCCATGGCCATGCAGTCGAAGCCTGGACCGATGTTGGCGATGGAACCGGGTACGCGAACGCGCACCTACGCAGGCTCTCTGACGGTATGCGGCTCGATCACAGCTTCAAGACCTTAGCGAGTGTACGGGCATCACCATCGAGTTCGATCGGCGGCTCGACATTCTTGAGCGCGGCGTCTGGATCTTTGAGGCCGGATCCCGTCAGCACGACCACGCTGGTCGAGTCCTTGTCGATCTTTCCCTCCCTAACCAGCCTGATGAGAAGCGCTAGCGGTGCCGCCGACGCCGGCTCGGCGAACAATCCCTCGGTGCTGGCAAGGCGGATCTGGGCCGACAGGATCTCGGTGTCGCTGACAGCGGCGATGAGGCCGCCGGACTCGTCACGCGCGCTGGTCGCACCCTCCCACGATGCGGGGTTGCCGATGCGGATGGCGGACGCGACCGTGCGCGGATGCGCGATGGGGTGGCCGGCCACGATCGGCGCCGCGCCATCGGCCTGCGCGCCCACCATGCGCGGCAGGCGCGTGGATTTGCCGGCGGCGTGATATTCGCGGAAGCCCTTCCAGTAGGCGGTGATGTTGCCGGCGTTGCCGACCGGCAGCAGCAGGTAGTCGGGCGCGTCTTTCAGCACGTCGACGATCTCGAAGGCCGCGGTCTTCTGGCCCTCGACGCGATGTGGGTTGACGGAGTTCATCAGCGCCACCGGGTAGCGGTCGGCGAGGTCGCGCACCGCATCGAGCGCGGCGTCGAAGCTGCCCTTGAGCGCGACCACCTTGGCGCCGTACATGAGGGCCTGCGAGAGCTTGTTCATCGCAATCTCGCCGGACGGCACGACCACGATCGCGCGGACCCCTGTGCGCGCAGCGTAGGCGGCCATCGACGCGGACGTGTTGCCGGTCGACGCGCACACGAGCACGCGGCTGCCGGCTTCGAGGGCCTTGGCCACCGCGACGACCATCCCGCGATCCTTGAACGAGCCGGTGGGGTTCAGGCCCTCGTATTTGAAGAAGAGTCGTTCGAGGCCGAGGGCGCGCCCGATGTTGCGGCTGGGGACGAGAGGAGTCGAGCCCTCGTGCAGGTCGACCTCGGGAGTCGATGGTCCGATCGGGAGGTGCTCGCGGTAGCGAGCGATCACGCCCAACCTATTAAAAGACGCGAAGGAACGAGGACACCGCATGCACCGGTGCGAGCCTGGAGATGCGATCACGTGCCTTCTGCAGGCTGGCGTCGGGGGCGGGATGCGTGGTCACCACGAGCTCCGCGGTCTGCTCCTCGACCCACGCGTCCTTCTGTATGAGGCTCGAGATGCTCACGCCCTCCTCCGCGAACACCTGGCCCAGGGCGGCCAGCACGCCGGTCCGATCGTCGACCCGGATGCGGTAATAGGCGCGCGTCTTCACCTCGCCCATGGGGATCACGCCGATGCGGTCGTCGAAGCTGAAGGAAGGCCGGCTCTGCACGCCGCGGCGGATGGACCTCGCGAGATCGATGAGGTCGCCGACCACCGCCGACGCCGTCGGTCGCCCGCCCGCGCCCTGCCCGACCAGCAGCACCTGGCCCACCAGGTCGCCCTCGACGAACACGGCGTTGTTGGCGCCTTCGACCTGGGCGAGCGGATGGTCGAGGGCGATCATCGCTGGGTGCACGCGCGCCTCGACGCGCCCGGGATGGCGCTGCGTATGGGCGATCAGCTTGATCGCGTATCCGAGCTCGCGCGCGTAGCGGAAGTCGACCGGCTCGATGGCCTCGATCCCTTCGCGGAACACGTCATCGGGCCGGATCTTGATCTCGTACGCGATCGAGCCGAGGATCGCGAGCTTGTAGGTGGCGTCGTATCCGCCGACATCGTCGCTCGGGTCCGCCTCCGCGAAACCGGCGTCCTGAGCCTCGCGCACCGCTTCATCCAGGGCGAGGCCGCCGGTGGCCATCCGGCCCAGCACATAGTTGGTCGTGCCGTTGATGACCGCCGACACGCGCTCGATGCGGTTGGCCTGCAGGTCGGTCCGGAATGTGCTGATGAGTGGAATTCCGCCGCCCACCGCCGCTTCGAAGTACACGTCGACGTTGCGTTCGGCCGCCAGGTCGAGCAGCTCGGGGCCGTGCCTGGCCATGACCACCTTGTTGGCGGTGACGACGTGCTTGCCGGAGCGGATCGCCCGCTCGAGGTAAGAATGCATGGGTTCATCGCCGCCTGCCACCTCGACCACGATGTCGATGCTGGGGTCGTCGATGAGTGCCGCGGCGTCGGCGGTCAACAGCTCGGGCGCGATGTCCACGGCCCGCGGTTTCTTGATGTCGCGCACGAGCACGCGCCGCAAGCACAGCTCGATGCCGGCGCGGCGCGCCAGCTGCGACTGCCAGGTGAGGAGACGTTCCGCCACCTGGCCGCCGACCGTGCCGAGGCCGATGAGGCCGATGTTCAAAGACGTTGCCGACATGAGTCCCGCTATTCTCCCCGGCGTGACCCTCATCCTGCGTGAAGCGGACGTCCAGCAGGTGGTCGACATGGACGCTGTGATCGGGGCGGTGGAGAGGTCGATGCGCGAACTGGGAGAGGGCGCGGCCCAGAACGAGCCTCGCCGGCGGGCCTTTGCGCCTGGCGGCCTGCTCAACGTCATGTTCGCGACGTTCCCAGGTGGCGGCCTCACGGGCCTGAAGGCCTATGCGATCGCAGCCGGCAAGGTGCGATTCCTGGTCACCGCCTTCGCGCTGGACGGCAGCCTCGAGGCGCTGATCGAGGCCGACTACATGGGTTCCTACCGCACGGGAGCCGCGAGCGCGGTGGCCGCGAAAGCGCTGCGGCCGCGAACACCGGTCACCGTCGCGATCATCGGCACCGGATACCAGGCGGCAAGACAGGTGCTCGCACTGTCTCGCGTTTGCGAGATCCGAGAGCTCCGGGCTTTCGGACGCGACCCCAGGCGCCGGGCGGACTTTGCAAGCGAGCAGCAGGCGAGCCTGGGCCTGCGTGTCATCGCGGCGGCATCGGCCGAGACTGCGGTTCGCGGCGCGGACATCGTGGTGACGATGACCACCAGCTCCGAGCCGGTGCTCCAGGCGGACTGGGTCGAGCCGCATGCCCTCGTCATCGCGGCCGGCTCGAACTTTTCCAACCGCACAGAGATCCCCATCGACCTCGTGACTCGTGCGACCTCGGTCGTCGTCGACCAGCTGGCCACGGCTCAGCTCGAGAGCGGCGACCTCATCCAGGCGCAGGCGGCGGGTAAGTTCGATTGGGACCAGGCGACCGAGCTTGGTTCGGTGCTCGCCGGAAAATGGCGCTTGCCCGAGCCACCAGGAATCACCGTGTTCGAGTCGCACGGCCTGGCGATCTGGGACCTCGCCGCCGCCTCGGTCGTCCTGCCGGCTGCGCGCGAAAAGGGCCTAGGGCAGGAGGTCGATTTCTCTTTTCGGCTTGATCCGCCCTAGTGGTGGATGTTGGCGGGAATCGACTGGGGCCCTAGCGCGCCGATCTGCAGCGCGGACCCGACCAGGAACGCCGCGAGCACGATCACGATCAGCGCGGCGCTGGCCGCCGTGTAGAGGAGCCAGGCCGGGGGACCTGACCCCGCGAGCCGGATCAGGATGTCGGGCCAGTCGGGACCGCGGCGGGGAGTCCACGACTCGACCGTGTTCCGGATCATCCGGCCAAGGTCGGCTTCTGAGGGTGTACGAAACCCTCCCGGTGTGGGTTTATCTTCCACGTAGGGCACCTTCACTACTCGAACGCTCGGGTCCGAGATCCTGATCGCTCCCGACCGATTTCCTCATGATCGCCACCGCCTTGGCGATCCGGGAGGCCACGGTTCCCGCCGGCACGCCTAGCACCGAGGCAATCTCTTCGCGGGTCAAACCGTCGTAGTAATGCAGGACGACCGCGGCCCGGAGCTTCGGGCTGAGAGCGGTCAGCGCCTTGGTGACGACGTCGCGGGCTTCGGCCCGGTCGTACTCCCTGCGGTCGGGGGCGATGTAGAGCCGGGCGGGCAGGAAACGCGCGAGCTTCTGGCGCCGGAGGTAGGAGATGGCGAGGTTGATCCCGATGCGGCGGAGCCAGGCGCCCGGCGGGGCGGTGGGCGTGTACCGGTGGCGGGCGCGATAGGCGCGGACGAAGGTCTCCTGCGTGAGGTCCTCGGCGGCGGCGGCGTCAAGGACCACACCGCGAATCGACCGGTAGACCGAGAGGTACTGCTGGTCGTAGAGCTGCCGGAACTCGGTCGCCGGGTCGAGATCCCTCTCCTCGGTCACGAGACTAAGTTTGATGCCCTGGCTGGCAGCTCATTGCGAAAACGTGCATGTGCGCCCGATTGGCTGTGTCCGTAGCCCGAAACACGACCATCTGTGCCCGAATGGCTGAGTCCCTGCGTGGAGCTCCCAGTAATCGCGGCAAGGCCGTGACGTACCTGCATCGCAACTGTATCGGCAGCCCCGTATACATCGGCTGCGGTGAAGCGGAGCAAGCGAAAGCCGGCGCCGACGAGGCTATTTTGGCGGCGGTTGTCATCAACCAGCCGATCACGATGGCTGACGCCGTCGTATTCAACTACCAAGCGCTGAAGCCGATAAAGCATGTCTGGACGGCCTAAGAAACGTCCTTCATCGTCATGGATGGAGGCTTGAACCTCCGGCCGGGGGAGTCCGGCAAGCACGAGCAGCATCCTCAGCCGGGTCTCCATTGCGGATTCGGCCTTCGAGTCGGCCAAGTCGACAACCCTTCGAAGTCGAGCTATGCCCTTGGCTCTTGGATGCTCCATGACGTGGGTACGCAGTCCACGATTGTGACCAGCCCGGCATGAAGGAACAGGTCCGCCGCGACGACTCCTTCAGTCAGTGCATTTCTGCCTCCGAGGTCAACCACCGTACGAAGTGCCGATGTGGTGGGTAGACCACGCCGCAGAACGATATCGTCGCCGGCGAGGGCGGCGCGGCGAACGGATGCGCCGGCGCGGCGGCCGCTGCCCATCGGTTCTGGGATGGTGACCTCGATCGGATCGCAGGGCGCTACATCCAGTCCGTGCAGCCATGCTGCGGTGCGGCCCGAGAAGGCAGCGCCGGTTGGCAATCGCCTGGCGACAGCGGTGAGCACCAATTGCGGGCTCTCCTTCAAACCCACCCAGCGATAGAGACCCGAGCCCAACCGGCGATAGCCGGCTCCCCGCAGTTGGCCTCGGGTGACCCCCACGTCACTAGCTTCTGCAGATGTGAACGGGCGGGTCCTGAGACCGGCAGGCACCGCGTGTTTGACTGGCACCAAACCAGAATCGCCACCCCGGCCCGATAAGACAATGTCGTTAACCACGACCATCTGCACCCGATTGGCGGAATCCACGGACCGAGACACGACCATCTGGGCCCGAATGGTGGAGTCCCGGATCAGGTGGTGGGCCGTAGTTTCCGTAACGCGAACCACGTTGAGATCACAGGTGTGCAAATTGAGTTATGGGCCGCTATCGCCGAGGGCTTCGGAAGCGGAGCTAGTCTGCCGGACGCGCCGCAACGCGGGCGGTGTTCCCGCCGGGCCTACTCCTGACTACGCTTCTGATGCCGTTGGAGCACCGATATAGACCACTTGGCCGACTCGCGTACCGAGTACGCCCGGTCGTCCAGCACAGACATCAGGGCCGGCACCACCGATGGATCACCCATTTGGCCCAGCAGCCCGGCCGCGTTCCGCCGTGTCTGACTGTCTCGGTGCTCCAGCAGTCGTACCAGGAGCGGGATCGCGTCTGGATACAGGTATTGCTTGAGCTCACGCAGCGCTGCGGCCTGTTCCCCGGGGTTTCCATCCACGAGGGACCGCACCAGGCGATCGACATCAGTGCTGGGCTGCTGGATGGCGCGACGCTCAGCGGCCAACGCCGCGTAGTCCTCGCAGGGACCGACTCCAGGCTCGAAGAAGAACGCGCCGGACTCCCATCTGCGCGCAACGACCTCTATGAACTCCCCCACCGATTCCGCGAGATGCTCTCGTTGTGACGTGTCTTCGAGAAGCAAGCTCCAAACCGAGCCGGCATCCGGAGCGTCACCGCAAACGACGACGGCGGCGCTGTTTCCATAGTTGAGGAAAACAGGGAACCAGCGCAGGTCGTAGACATCTGTCATCTCGATCTCGGTTCCCTTGAAGCCACCCTCGTACGCTTCGACGAGCCCCTTGTAGTTCACGAGGGCGTACACGAGGGGAACAAAACCCCCTCCTGGGTAGAGTTGATTGCGTCCGGTCGCGGGCTCGGATCCGTTTCTCCATGCGTATAGCCGGCGCAGCTCCTGAGGAAAATCGTGGGGCAGGTCCTTCGTCAGCTCGTCGATTCGACGCAATGAGAGCCCCGGCTGGAGGTCAGCAATTAGCGGAACTTCGAGCCGCGTCAAAACGGCGATCAGGTGGTCGAGCGCCGGATCGAGGTCGCTCACCCCGGAGATTATGGGTGTCCTAGCTGAACGTTGGCCTCCGTTGAAAGCGTGGTGGGCGACCCGGGACTCGAACCCGGATGAGTTACCTCACACGCCCCT
>WNFJ01000004.1_pt2 | contig 45337 bp, 53 predicted proteins | sample 5400461 | NCBI WGS metagenome assembly WNFJ01 (sample SAMN13153349, study PRJNA577476) | soil metagenome | isolation source: 115 cm saprolite on Douglas fir-dominated hillslope | place: USA:California | collected 2013-09-17
GTGAGCCTCGGCGTCACGTCGTTCAAGCTCTTCATGACCTACAAGAAGCGCGGCAAGCGCATGGTCTCCGACGAGTTCATCGCCAAGACCATGGAGCGCCTCGCCCCGCTCGGCGGCCTCTGCCAGCTCCACTGCGAGAACGGCGACGTCATCTGCTACCTCGAGGACAAGGCGATCGCCGAGGGCCGGACGGCGCCGACGGACTTCCCGCCCACGTGCCCCGACTGGACGGAGGAGGAGGCGATCAACCGGGCGATCCTCATCGCGCGGCTCACGGGCTGTCCGATGTACGTCGTCCACCTCTCGACGAAGCTTGGCCTCGAGCGCATCAAGCGCGCACAGGCCGAGGGGCAGCGCGTGTGGGCCGAGACCTGCCCGCAGTACCTCCTCCTCACCGACAAGGAGATGGAGCGCTGGGGCCCGTTCGCGAAGATCGGCCCGCCGCTCCGGCCCGCCGACGGGCCCGACCGCGGGGCCCTCTGGCAGGGCGTCGAGCAGGGCTTCGTCTCGACGGTCGCGAGCGACCACGCGCCGCGCGCGCCGGAGGCGAAGGAGCCCGGCCGGAAGAACATCTTCGTGGATCCCCAGGGCAGGCCCATCCCCTTCGGCGCGCCCTCGCTCGAGACGCTCGCGACGCTCGTCTACAGCGAGGGCGTCGCCAAGCGCGAGCTGCCGATCACCTGGATGGCGCGCGTGCTCGCCGAGAACCCGGCGCGCATCTTCGGGCTCTACCCGCGGAAGGGCGTGATCCGCGTGGGGGCGGACGCGGACCTCACCATCTGGGACCCCGAGCCCGCGTGGACGATCCAGCGCACGCAGCACCTCGGGATCGCCGGCTTCACGCCCTACGAGGGCTGGGCCGTACGCGGCCGGGCGTGGATGACACTCCTGCGCGGCCAGACCGTGCTCGGGAGCGACGGCGCCATCGAGCAGAAGCCCGGCTACGGACGCTTTCTCGCCCGTGGGCGGCCGCAGGCACCGGTCGCCGGCGCCGCACGGTGACCGACTACCTCGATCGCCTCGCGCGCTGGGTCGAGGCGACGCGCCTCGACACGCTGCCGGAATCGACCGTCGCCGCCGCGAAGCTGGTGCTGCTCGACACCGTCGGCGCGATCCTCGCCGGCAGCGCGCTCCCGGAGAACGCCCGCCTCGCGCGTCTCGCGGCCGCGCGGTCGCCGCGCGGCGAGGCGACGCTCCTCGGTCATCGCGAGCGAGCCGACGCGTACTGGGCCGCCCTCGCCAACGCGACGGCGGGCGTCGCCCTCGAGGTGGACGAGGGCAACCGCCTGGGCGGCGGGCACCCCGCGATCCACGTGGTGCCGGGCGCGCTGGCGGTCGCCGAGGAGCGCCGGCTCGACGGCGCGCGGCTCCTCGAGGCCATCGTCGCGGGCTACGAGATCGGCTCGCGCATCGGCGGCGCCACGACGCCGCGCGCGAACGTGCACTCGCATGGCACGTGGGGCACGCTCGGCACGGCCGTGGCGGTGGCGAAGCTCGACGGCGCGCCCGCGGCGACGATCCGCGAGGTCGTCAACCTCGCGGCCTCCATGAGCCCGGCGAACTCGTGGACGCCCGCGCTGCGCGGCGCGACGATCCGGAACCTCTATCCGGGCCGGTCGGCGTTCCAGGGCATCCTCGCGGTGGACCTGCAGCGCGCGGGCTTCACCGGGCTCGCCGACGCGCCGTCCGACGTCTACGGCACGATCCTGGCGGACCGCTTCGACGGCGCGCAGACGCTCGACGCGCTGGGCGGGCGTCACCGGATCGAGCAGAACTACTTCAAGCTCCACGCGTGCTGCCGGTACAACCACTTCGCCCTCGACGCGCTCGCGCGCCTCACGCGCGACCATCGCGTCGTCGCCGACGACGTGCGGGAGGTCGAGGTCGTCACGATCCCGTTCGCGCTCCGCATGGCGGACGCCGCGCCGGACACGATGCTCGCGGCGAAGTTCTCGGTCCCGTGGGCGGTCGCCGCCGCGCTCGTGCTCGGGCGGACGGACGTGGCCGCGTTCGGGCCCGCCGCGCTCGCCGACCCGCGGATCGGCGCGCTGGCGCGACGGGTCGCGGTGACCGCCGACCCGGCGATGTCGCCGCGGCGGGCGGACCGGCCGACCGCGCGCGTGCGGCTCGTGCTCCGCGACGGCCGGACCCTCGAGGCCACGACGAGCGTGCCGCGCGGCGACGCCCTGAACCCCGTCCCCGAGGCCGAGATCGTCGCGAAGTTCGTGGCGCTCGCCGCGCCCGCGCTGGGCGAGGCGCGCGCGCGGCACGTCGTGGACGCGATCCGCGAGCTCGAGCGGCTCAAGGACGCGCGCGACCTCGGCACGCTCCTCGCCGGCGAGGCGAGAAGGAGCTCCCCATGACCATGACGCTGGACGAGCTGCTGCGCGCCCGTGTGGCGCGGTTCGTGGACCGGAAGGCCGACTGGGACGCGTTCGCCGACGCGCGCGTGGAGGGCTACCGGCGCGCCCAGCACCGGTTCATCGGCTCCGGGGCGTCGGGCAAGACGGACCCGCACGCGATCCCGGCGGAGCACTTCACGCTGAGCATCATGTTCGTGCCGCCGGGCCAGGGGAACGCGGCGCACAGCCACGAGGTCGAGGAGGCCTTCTTCATCCTCGAGGGCAAGGTGCTCGTCTTCCTCGAGGACGCGGCGGGGCGGCGGGTCGAGACGGTGCTCGGCCGGTGGGACTGCGTGTCGTGTCCCGCCGGCGTCGTCCACGGCTTCCAGAACGTGGGCCTCGAGCCCGCCTACCTGCAGGTGATGCTCGGCCGCTCGAAGCCCGACCTCATGACGTACGCCGACACGGGACTCCAGGCGAGGCGCGACGAGCATCTCCGGACCACGTCCGCGTGACGCTGGTCGGCCGCGCGCTCCTGCGGAAGGAGGACGGCCGGCTCCTGCGCGGCGGCGCGCGCTACCTCGACGACCTCGTCCTGCCCGGGATGCTCCACCTCGGCACCGTGCTCACGCTTCGCCCCGCGGCGCGTCGCCGTGGACGAGGTGCTGACGGGCGTGCGGATCTTCGAGCTGCTCCGCGCGGCGGCGCGGTAGCTCCGTCAGGGAAAACCCTCGGCTGTCGACGCGGCCAGCAGGGATATTCCGCTGCGCGCTTGCGGCATCCACCGGATTTCCGTGCCCCAGGGAGCCGGTAGACTGCAGAGCACTCGAACCTGACGTGGGCGCGCGGAAGGGGGGCGGGGACGATGGACGGCGACATCCGGAAGCGGCTGGAGCAGGATCTCCAGGCGACGGTCTCCCGCCTCCGGCGGATGGGCGAGCCGCTGGCGATGGAGAAATTCGACGGCGCGATCGGCGACGGCTCCCCGCACGCCGACGAAGGCGACGTGATTCAGGCCAACGAGACCCGCGAGATCGGCTTCGCCACACGCGAGCGCCTGCTGGAGCGCTTGACGCGCCTGTCGGAGGCGCTCGACCGACTGGAGCGCGGCGAGTACGGCACGTGCGCCGAGTGCGGCGAGCCGATCTCGCGGGCGAGACTCTCCGCCCTGCCCGAGGTGCAGACCTGCGTCCGGTGCCAGGACGCGCTCGAGCGCCGCGGGCTCGAGCGTCACGGCAGGGAGCGCGGGCTCGGCGAGCGGGCTATGCTGCCCGCACCTTCACTGTCGGCGCGTCTTCGCTGATCTCCTCGAAGACCGCGTTCCGGCCCTCGCCGAGCTCCCGCGCCGCCGTCGAGTCGCGCGTCCGCGGTGTCAGAACGCTCGCGGTGCCGCGCTTCGGCCGCGCCTCGCCGTCCAGGTCGCCGTACACGGGGTACTTCCTGCCTATGGTGAAGGCTGACGCCGGGACCTCGGCGGGTGAATCAGGTAAACGCCGGAATCCTACCGGGAACACCCTAGGCGGCCCGCGGATCGAGGTCGTTGCGTTCGACGAGGGCCCGGGCATCCGTGACGTCGACGTCGCGCTGGAGGGCGGATCCTCGACGTCCGGCGGGCTCGGGGTGGGGTTGCCCGGCGTGCGCCGGCTCATGGACGAGTTCCACATCGCGTCCAAGTCCAGCAAAGGCACGGCCGTCACGATCAGGAAGTGGCGGAGCTAGGCTCCGCCCGAGGTATCGTACACGACGTGCCCCGCCCCCGGACCGCGAACCGCAAGCCTCCGCCCGTGCGTTACCGCTGGCCCGACGGCAAGCGGTCGGCGGCCGTCCTCTCGTTCGACTTCGACGCCGAGTCGGGCTTCCTCTTCCGCGAGCCCGAGAAGGCCAAGCGGAGCCTCGCGGACCTCGAGGAGCGCCGCTTCGGCCCCCGCGTGGGCGTGGACCGCATTCTGAGGCTGCTCGACCGCCTCCGACTCCGCGCGAGCTTCTTCATCCCCGGCTGGACGGCCGTCAACCACCTGCCGCAGTGCAAGCGGATCCGCGACGCCGGCCACGAGATCGGCGCCCACGGCAACGTCCACGAGGCCGTCGGCATGCTCGACGCGGCGCAGGAGAAGGCGGTGCTCGAGGAGCAGCTCGCGATCCTCAGGGCAGAGCTCGGCGTCAAGCCCGCCGGCTACCGGTCGCCCTCCTGGGACGTGAACGTGTGGACGCCGGCGCTCCTCAAGACCCACGGCTTCCTCTACGACAGCTCGCTCATGGGCAACGACGTCCCGTACGACGTCCAGACCCCGGCGGGCCGGCTCGTCGAGGTGCCGGTGCAGTGGCTCCTCGACGACGCGCCCCTGTTCCGCCACGTCTACGGCGCCACCAACGCGATCGCCGACCCCGGCCGCGTGCTGCAGATGTGGAGCAAGGAGTTCGCCGCGATGCACGGGGAGAACGGCTGCTTCGTGCTGACGTGCCATCCGTTCATCAGCGGACGGGCGTCGCGCGTTGTCCTGCTGGGGGACCTGGTCGCCTTCATGCGCCGCGCGCGCGGCGTGTGGTTCACCACGTGCGAGGACGTGGCGCGCTGGCACGCGAAGCAGGCGCGGGGCTGAGCCGCCGGCGCGCGACGCCTCAGTCGGCGGCGGTGTGCCGCCGGCGCCAGCGCGCCTCGGCCTCGTCGAACCCCGGCCCCCGGTCGATGAGCGAGAGGGCGCCGGGACGCTGGGCCCGCGCCTCGTCGGTCGCGCTCTTGTCGAGCTCCAGCGTCGCGGCATCCAGGACGACGCCGTAGTCCTCGAGGGCGCCGCGCGCGGTGACGAAGCCGCGCGCCACGTCCTGGCGCACGCGCTCGGGATCGCGCGCCAGGGGATCGCCCCAGCCGCCGCCCCCGCACGTCTCGAAGCGCAGGAGGTCCCCGCACCGGAGCTCGATGCCGTCGCCGAGCGGCGGGAGCAGCCGCTCGCCGGCGGTGCCCGGGTTCAGTACGATCCGCCCGGGCCGCCCGCCACGCCGTAGGGCGCGACGAGCGTGTTCTCCATCCGCGTCGCGAGCTCCGCCCGCTCGCACAGGACGCGCACGTCGCGCACGACGCCCGCCCCCCCGCGGTGGAACCCCGGCCCGCCCGAATCGGGCCGCACCGCGTAGCGCTCGATGCTCAGCGGGAAGTCGCGCTCGACGTACTCGACGGGATAGTTCTCCTGTGCGATGTAGTAGATGACGTCCACGCCGTCGGCGAACGGGCGGGCGCCGAGGCCTACCCCGAGGCCCTCGATGCAGAGGATCGGACGCCCGCGTGCCGCGTCCCACGCGCGGAAGTAGTAGAGGACGTAGACGGGCGAGCCCGCGGGCACCCGGCCGCCGTTGGCCTGGGCGAGGGCGCCGAAGATGCACGACATGACACGGAAGCGCGTGTTGGCGCGCATGCCGAGCGGGGCGGGGAAGCGGGGCCGGAGGAGGCTTCCCTCGCGCACGACCCACTCGTCGAGGTTCGCGAGCAGGCCCTCGTTCACGTCCAGGCCGTCGTCGAGCGACTGGAGATAGCGGCCGAAGGCGATGCGCAGCAGTCCCGGATTGGTCATGTAGTTGATCGGCCCGCGCGCCTGGTCGTCGGAGCGCCTGCCGTCGAGCCGCACGTGCTCGCCCCGGCGGGAGAGCGTCAGCTCGACGCGGTAGGGCCGCGCGTCGGTCCCGCCGTCGCCGTCGAGGAAGTCGTGGAACGTCCACTCGCCCTCGGGCACGAGGCCGAGGAAGAGCGGCCGCGCGCGGCCCGCGGTCTCGGCGATGCACGCGTCGAAGGCCGCGAGGACGGTCGCGGCGCCGTACCGCGTGAAGAGCTCGCCGAGGCGCGTCTCGGCGAGGTGGCAGGAGGCCATCATGGCCCGCGTGTCGCCTTCCACCAGATCGGGCAGGCGCGAGTTGCGCAGGAAGATCCGGTACGCCTCCTCGTTGAGCCGGCCCTCCCGGACGATCCGCACGGGCGGGACGAGCACACCCTCGTGGTAGATCTCTGTCGCGTGCGGCGAGATGCTGCCCGCGCGCAGCCCGCCGATGTCCTGGTAGTGGCCGAACGTCGCCGCGAACGCGACGAGCCGCCCCTCGTGGAACACGGGGACGACGAAGACCATGTCCTGGTGGTGCTGGACGGCGCCGTCCGTGAGGTAGGGGTCGTTGAACCAGTAGACGTCGCCGGGGCGCATGGTCTCGAGCGGGTACGCTCTGAGGATCGCCGCGAGCATGCCGGGGCCGCTCGCCGAGATGTGGCAGGCGACGATACGCCCGGCCGCGTCGTAGATCCCGACGAAGTAGTCCTTCTTCTCCTTGATGAAGGGCGACATCGCGCAACGCTCCATCAGGAGCTCCATCTCGCGGACGGTCGAGGTGAGGCCGCCGCGGATGATCTCGTGGGTGACGGGGTCGATCATTGTAGCGGGGGCCGCGAGCCCGGGGGCACTCGGGACGTGCCCTGACCGAGATGCGTGGCGGCTGTGTTCCGCATGGCGGGATTCATTCCATGGACGCCCGCGAGGCCGGTGGCACTCGGGGCGTGGCTTGGCGCTCCAGGACGAGGTCGAGCGCTCCGTCCACGCGCGCGCGGAAGCCCGGCGCCACGAGCGTCGTCGCGTCCTCCTGATCCACGATCGCGGGGCCGGCGAGCGTCATGCCGGGCCGGAGGCGGTCGCGCGCGTAGCAGGGCGTCTCAGTGGACCCGGCTCCGCGGAAGTGGACCGGGCGGCGCCCGACGAGCGCCTGAGCGACGTCGGGGCCGCTGGCGGCGACGGACGGCGCGGCGCGCTGGGGGAGACGGCCGATCGCGGTGACGCGGAGGTTGACGAGCTCGATCGGCGCCCCCGGCAGGTCGTACGTGTAGAGACGGCGGTGCTCGCCGTGGAACCTCGCGAGGAGCTCGCGCAGGTGCTGCGGCGTGAGCGGCCCTTCGGCGGCCGTGCAGGTCAGCTCGAAGCTCTGGTGCTCGTAGCGGAGGTCGGCGGCGCGCTCGAAGCGCTGCCGGTCGCGCGGCACCTGCTCGCCGTCCAGCCAGGCGCGCGCCCGCGTCTCGAGCCCGGCCCACGCGGCCTCGAGCGCTCCGACGTCGCCGCCATCCGCGGCGGCCCGGCGCTCGGCCGGCCCGACGGTCCGCACGAACGTCGCGCGGACGTCGGTATCGAGGAGCCCCCACGTCGAGAGCACGCCGGGCCGCGGCGGGACGACGACGGTCGGGATGTCGAGCAGCTCGGCGAGCCGGCAGGCGTGGAGCGGGCCGGCACCGCCGAAGGCGACCAGCGCGAAGCGGCGCGGATCGTGGCCCCGCCCGACCGAGACCGCCCGGATGGCGCGCGCCATCGCGTTGTCGACGATCTCGACGATCCCGGCCGCCGCCTCGTCCACGCCGAGCCCGAGCGGGCGGGCGATCTGCGTCTCGATGGCGGCGCGCGCCGCGCTCACGTCGAGCGGGAGCTCGCCGCCGAGGAGCGCCGCGGGGATGCGGCCGAGCGCGAGGTGGGCGTCGGTGACGGTCGGCTCGGTCCCGCCGCGGCCGTAGCACACCGGGCCCGGCTCGGCGCCGGCGCTCCTCGGGCCGACCGTGAGGCGTCCGGCGCGGCTCGCGACGGCGATGCTCCCGCCGCCGGCCCCGATCGTGTGGATGTCGAGCATCGGCAGCTTCAAGGGAAAGGGCCCCACCATGCCGTCCTTCGTGACCTCGGGACGGCCGCCGCGGACGAGGCAGATGTCGGCGCTCGTCCCGCCCACGTCGATCGAGATGATGTCGCCGAGCCCGGCGGCGCGCGCGACGCCGAGCGCGCCGACGACGCCCGCCGCGGGTCCCGAGAGGACCGTCTGGACGGGCTGGCGGATGCACGTGGCGGCGCTCGTCACGCCGCCGTCGGACTTCATGACGAGGACCGGCGCCGTGACGCCCTCGCCGTCGAGCGCCTCGCGCAGCACGCCCATGTAGCGGCTGACCGGCGGCATGACGGCGGCGTTGAGCGCGGTCGCCATGCTGCGCTCGAACTCCCGGAACTGCGGGAGCACCTCGGACGAGAGCGAGACGAGGACCTCGGGGTATTCCGCTTTCAGAATGGCGTGCATCCTCTGCTCGTGAGCCGGGTTCGCGTAGGCGTGGAGGAAGACGACCGCCACCGCCGGGACGCCGAGCTGCGCCAGGTGCCGCGCGACCGCCCGCGCCTCGGCCTCGTCGAGCGGCGCCCGCACCGCGCCCGTTGCGTCGAGCCGCTCGGTGACCTCGAACACGCGGTCGGGGGTGATCGGGCGCGCCGGCTTGCTCCAGCCGTACAGGTTGCCGTGGCGCGGGATGTCGTGGCGGCCGATCTCGAGCACGTACTTGAAGCCGGCGGTGGTGACGAGGGCGGTCGGCGGCGTCTTGCCCTCGAGGATCGCGTTGGTCGCCGTTGTCGTCCCGTGCAGCACGCGGATCACGTCCGCGGGCGCGCGGCCGGCGAGCGCCAGCACTTTGCGCACGGCCGTCAGGAAGCCGGCGGAGAGGTCCTCCGGGGTCGAGGGCGTCTTCGCGACCCAGTGGGCACCGGTCGCGGCGTCGGCGAACGTGACGTCGGTGAAGGTGCCGCCCACGTCCACCGCCAGCGTGCCGGTCCGGCTCATGCCGGGGGCATTGTATCGTGCCCGGCCGGCGGACGACGCCCCCGGGAATTCACGCCGGCATTCATATCGTAAGACGATATACTGGCGCGTGTCCCGGAACACGCCGCGGACCGCCGACTACCGGGCGCTGGCCGACTTCCGCCACCAGCTCCGCCGATTCCTCGTGCGGCGGGAACAGGCCGCGCGCGCCGCGGGCATCGAGGCCAGGCACTATCAGCTGCTGCTCGAGCTCAAGGCGTTCGATGGACGGGACGAGGCCACGGTCGGCGCGCTCGCCGAGCGGCTGCAGATCCGCCATCACAGCGCGGTCGGGCTCATCGACCGGCTCGCCGCCCGGGGCCTCGTGCGGCGGCGCCGCGCGGAGTCGGACCGGCGGCGCGTGCTGGTCGAGCTCACGCCGGCGGGGGAGGCGAAGCTGAGGAAGCTGGCGGCGTACTCGCTCTCGGAGCTCCGGCGCGAAGGGCCGGAGCTGGTGAAGATCCTGAAGCGCCTCACACAGGGAGGACCCGGCACATGAAGACGCAACGGCCGTACCTCGCGGTATTCCTCGCGCCCGCGCTGCTCCTGGCGCTGGCGCTCGCCGGCTGCGCCAAGCAGTCGTCCACGACCGTGTCGGCGCCGCCGCCGGGCGGGCCCGGGGGCGCGCCGCCGCGCGCCGCCAGCCAGCCGGGGCCGGCTCCCGCGCAGGCGCCGGGCGGGCCTCGCGGCGCGATGGCGCGGCCCGTGCTCACCGGGTACGAAGCGGTCCCGGACCTCGCGGACATCCACTTCGACTTCGACAAGTACGAGATCCGGCCCGACGACGCGAAGATCCTCGACGGCCACGCGGCCTGGCTCGCGTCGCATTCCGAGCAGCTCGTGCTCATCGAGGGACACTGCGACGAGCGCGGCACGAACGAGTACAATCTGGCCCTCGGCGAGCGCCGGGCCCGCGCGACGCTGAACTATCTCGTCTCGCGGGGAGTGAAGCAAACCCGCTTCACGTTCGTCAGCTACGGCGAGGAGCGGCCGCTCTGCACGGAACACAGCGAGGAGTGCTGGGCGAAGAACCGGCGGGCCCATTTCCTCGCGAAGCGGGGCTAGGCGTCGCCGGCGCCGCAGCCGGGAGGTTGGTATGGCGGGTGAACGGATCGTCCGGTCGTTGAGTGTCGCGCTGCCGATAGCGCTCGCACTCGCGTCGGGGGCCTCGGCGCAGCATACGGGCCATGGAGAGCCGGCGAAGACGGCGGCGCCGGCGCCGATCCGCGCGACCATGAAGGAGCTCCACGTGAACGGCGGCGTCCCGCGCGGATGGAAGTTCCTGATGCCGCCGGGCGACGCCGCCGAGGGACGGAAGGTGTTCGTCGCGCTGGAGTGCTTCGCCTGCCACGAGGTGAAGGGCGAGAGCTTTCCCGAGGCGAAGGCGTCGCGCGGCCCGGGCCCGGAGCTGACCGGGATGGGCTTGCACCATCCGGCCGAGTACTTCGCCGAGTCGATCGTGAACCCGAATCGCGTCATCGTCCAGGGCGCCGGGTACACCGGCGCCGACGGCCTGTCCAAGATGCCGAGCTACGCGGACACCATGACGCTCAAGCAGCTCATCGACCTGGTCGCGTATCTGCGCTCGCTGACGGGCGGTGGCAGCCGCATGACCGGAGACCACATGAAGTGACCGATGGGTGCCGCGGCTCGTCGCGCCCTGCTCCTGGCCGCCCTCGTCCTCGCGGCGGGCGGCTGCGCGGCGTCGGCGCCCCGCTACCGGGACGAGGCGAGGCTCAGGTCGCTCGTCCTGGGGCAGCCGAAGGTGGCGGTCGTCGAGACGTTCGGCGCCCGCGACGTGGACCCGGACGGCAAGGCCGTGAAGGTCGCGTCCCTCCACATGCGGGCGGCGCAGCGCACGGAGATGGGCGATCTGTTCGAGATCGGCGAGGTGTTCCTCGTCAACCGCACGTCGGGCCGCGTCTCGGGCTACTGGTTCCTCTTCAAGAACGGACGCCTCGCCATGTGGGGCCGCGCCGAGGACTGGAAGCTCGTGAAGGGCGGCGTGCCGCTCACGTTCGAACCCGCCCGGCCCCCCCAGGACCGAGGCGACTGACGCGCTCGCAATCCGAGGGAGGGCTCCCATGGCCGACGACTTCGAATACGTCTCCCGCGCCCGTCTCGAGTACCACGAGGGGTATCGCCGCGCGTATCTCGGTGAGGTTCCCGAGCCCGTCGTCTACGGCGTCCAGGGCGCCCTCCGGCAGTACTACGGTGTGAAGGAGGGGCCGCCGCTCGCCTCGACGCTCGACCACATCGTCGCCGCCGTCGCCGGCTGAATGTACGGCACGCTGCGAGGCGCCCTGGCAGGGCGCAAGATCGCGTTCGAGCGCGAGTCCTACAAGGCCGTCGTCGAGGGGCGCATCGTCGGCGTCGGCAAGACGATCCGCATCAGGTCGATCCACGTGCACTACGACCTCGCCGTCCCCGCGGACGCGAGGGAGGCGACCGAGCGCGCGCTCGCCCTCCATCCCCAGGGATGCCCGGCCCACCAGAGCGTCCAGGGTGCGATCGAGGTCACGTGGGACGCCTCGCTGCGCGCCGGCGACCAGGTCGTGTCGCTCCGCAGCCAGGACGCAGAGGCCGCGGCGAGCTAACGTCCCTCCGGCCACCGCGCCAGGACGGCATGTCAGAATGCGGCCGGCGTCAGTGATTTCCCTGACGCGCCGGTCCGCGCCGCCTTGCCGTGCCGACGCCCCCCTCGCCGCCGGCGCAGCGCAATTTCAATGCTTTCGGCCGTTCGGCCGGGCGGGTGACGGTCGGCCGTGTCGGCTCCTGGCACCGGCCCTGCACTGGGATCTTTCCGGAAGAAGGGAGATCGCCACGTTCACTCCGCTGATCGTCTCGCGCCGCAACGGAAAACCGACGCTCGGGTACGAGGCCTGTGCCACCGCGCAGGGACCCATGTTCGAGCTGGGGTTCCGCTGGGTCGTCGTGGGGCCTGGCGGCTCGATCCTCGGCTACTACCTGACGGACGCCGACGCCCGAGCCCGGGCCGACGTCCTGAACGCGTCGGCGTCCCGCCGCAAACGCCGCCGGCGCGCGACCACGGTGCGGCCGTGCTAGGGACGCCGAAACCGGGGCATGACCTCGCGGGCGAACAGCTCCATGGAGCGGCGCACCCGCTCCTGGGGCAAGCCGCCGAAGTTCATCCAGCACAGGACCTCGCCGACTCCCAGCCGCCGCAGCTGATCGATCCTCGCGGCCACCGTGTCGGGTGAGCCGAACGCGACCGTCTCGGCGACCAGCTGGTCCCACGTGATCTTCGCGAGCCGCTCCTTCATCGTGCGAAAGCCGGGCTGCAGGAGCGGGTGCACGCGATCGATGTCGTCGGGGATCAGGAAGCGCCGGAGGGACTCCTGGTACCACATCTCCGCGTCCTTTGCCTCGGCCTGCGCCAGGGCGTCGGTCGGCGCGACGTAGATGTGGCGCGAGACTCCCCAGCGGCCCATGAGGCTCGCGGTCTCGGCGTCGGTGCGGCCCGCCTTCTGGCACGCCTTCAGGTACGCGTCGCGCTGCGAGACGAGCTGGTCGATCGGTCCCCGCAGCCAGGAGTTGAGCATCGGCAGCCCGCGGAGCGCGGTGGCCTCGATCGTGTCGGGGCTCGTGCACACGACGTAGAGCGGGGGGTGCGGCTGCTGCAGCGGCTTGGGGATCACCCGCACCTCGGGGATCGCGTAGTGGCGGCCCGCGTACGAGAAGCGCTCGCGGGTCCAGACGCCGATCATGATCGCGAGGGCCTCCTCGAAGCGCTCGCGGTTCTCGATCTGGGGGACCCGGTAGCCCTCGAACTCGACCGGCCGGTTGCCGCGCCCCACCCCGACGTCGAGGCGCCCGCCGCAGAGGATGTCCACCATCGCCATCTCCTCGGCGAGCCGGACCGGATCATGGAAGGGCAGGATCGCCGCGGCCAGACCGATGCGTACCCGTTGGGTCCGCATGGCCACCGCCGCGGCCAGCACGGCCGGCGAGACCGAGAGACCGTACTCGATGAAGTGGTGCTCGGTCAGCCAGATGCTGTCGAAGCCGAGCTCCTCCGTCCACGCCATCTGCTCGATCTCGCGCCGGAAGACCTCGGCGTGCGTGAGCGACGGCGGGGCCTGGAGGAAGTAGTAGGTTCCGAAGCGCATGGCGTCAGGCGAGCCGCGGCATGACGCGCTCGGCGAAGAGCCGCATCGAGGCGAGCACGCGCTCGTGCGGGATCCGCCCGCCGACGTTCATCCAGACCGAGAGGCTCGAGTAGCCGAGGGCCTCGCGCAGCTCGAGGAGCCGCTCGGTGACGGCCTCCGGGGTGCCGTAGACGGCGAGATCCTCGAGCACCTCGGGGTAGGAGATCCGGATCAGCCGCTCGCCGTCCACGCCCCGGTTGGGCGATTCGCGGAGCGCCTCGCCGATGGTGTGGAAGAAGTGCATCGTGCTCGTCTCGGGCTCCTCGCGCGCGCGGCGCGCGGTCTCGGCGACGTAGACGGGAACGATGAGCCCGACGGGACCCCGGCCCGGGTGGCCGGCCGCCCGCCACGCCTCGTGGTAGCCGCCGATGAAGCGTTTGAGGTCCGCGATCGACGTGGTGCGCACGGCGATGAAGATCGGGTAGCCCATGCGCCCGACCATCGGATAGGTCTCCTGCGTCGTCGCCGCGACGCGGATCGGCGGGTGGGGCTTCTGGTAGGGCTTCGGCAGCACGCAGACGTCGCGGAACTGGAAGTACTTGCCCTCGTGCGAGAAGCGCTCCTGCGTCCACGCCTTCAGGAGGATGTCGAGCGTCTCCTGGAACCGCTCGCGGCTCTCGGCGTAGGGGATGTTGAAGCCGTGGTAGTGGGCGGGGAGCCCGCTGCGGCCGATGCCGAAGTCGAGCCGCCCCTGACTCAGGTGATCGACCGTGGCCACGTCCTCGGCCAGGTGCAGCGGATGGCTCAGGGGCAGGACCTGGACGGCGATGCCGATCTTCACCCGCCGCGTGCGCTCGGCGAGCGCGGCCGCGATGACGAGGGGCGACGCCAGGACCGAGCGATCCTTCTGGAAGTGGATCTCGGCGAGCCAGACCGCGTCGAAACCGCAGGCCTCGGCGGCCGTCATCTGCGCCATCGATTCCGCGAAGGCCTCGGCGTCGCTCATGCCGGGGGCCTGCTGGAACTCGGTGAAGAGCCCGAATTCCGGTCTGGGGAGCGTCGTCATCCGCGCGGGATTATAGGCGTCGCCTCCCGTGACCACAAGCGCCGCGCCCGCCCGCGCCACGCTTGACGCGCCGGTCCGGGGTGGCCTACTCTCCGGCCACATGCTGGTCGGCGCGTTCGCCTGCGCTCACACGCCCCAGCTCCTGGTCCGGCCCGACACGGAGGACCGCGAGCTGGTGCTGCGGGTCCACGCCGCCTTTGGCCGCGTCCGGCGGCGGCTCGAGGTCTTGAGGCCCGACACCATCGCCGTCGTCGCCGGCGACCACGTCGAGGCGTTCTTCCTGAACGCGGTGCCCGCGCTCGGCGTCTACGTCGGCGCCGAGTGCGCGGGGAGCTTCGGCCGCTACCGCTACCGCTTCCCCATCCACGAGCCGCTCGCCCGCGCGATCGTCGAGCAGGGGATCGAGCGGGGCTTCGACCTCTTCTACACGCAGGACGCGCCGCTCGACTACGCCTTCTACGTCCCGCTCCACTTCACGATGCCCACCCCCGCGGTGCCGATCGTGCCGCTCCACGTCAACGTGTACCTGCCGCCCCAGCCGACGCCGCGGCGCTGCTTCGAGTGGGGCCGGGCGCTGGGCGAGATCCTCCACGCGCGACCGGAGCGCGTCGTGCTCATGGCCTCGGGCGGCATGTCGCACTACCCGGGGACCGAGCGCTACGCCTCACCCGAGCTCGACTGGGACCGCCGCGTCCTCGACCAGCTCGCTCACGGACACGGTCGGGAGCTGGCCGCCGTCACGGGCGAGGAGCTCGACAAGGCGGGGAACATCGAGCTGCGCACGTGGATCACGGTGCTGGGCGCGGTGGGCGACGCCCGCGCCGATGTCTACTGCTACGAGCCCTCCTGGCACCACGGCAACGCCGTGGTCGAGTGGGCGATGTGACGCTCGAGTCCGCCGCCCACTATCGCTTTCCGCCGGCGAGCGCGTACCGGCTCAACCGCTGCCTCTATGCGCTCAAGTCGGACGACGCCTTCAGGGCGCGCTACGTCGCCGATGCGAGAGCGGCGATGCGGGAGCTCGACCTCGACGCGGCGGACCAGGAGGCGCTCCTCGCCGGCGACCGCGACGGTCTCGTCGCCCGCGGCGCCCATCCGTACCTCGTCTTCATGGCCGACCTCCGGCTCCGGATGGATCGCGGGGCCACGGCCTTCGAGTACTTCTGAGGCGGCGGATGACGACCGAGGAGTGGTTCGACGCGCTGACGGCCGAGCTGCTCGCCCAGAGCCCGTTCCGGCGCTCGGAGTATTTCAAGCGCTTCGCCTCCGGCGCCCTTCCCCGGGAGGCGGTGTGGTCACACATCGCCCAGCACTACCTCCTGATCGCCTGGTTTCCCCGGATCTTCAGCGGCATCCACACCCGCTGCGAGGACTTCGAGGTCCGCAAGGACTGCGCGCGACACCTGCTCGTCGAGGATCTCGGTTACTTCGACGGGCGGGTCGGCGGCACGCCTGACCACGACGAGCTCTTCCGCCGGATCGGCGACGACCTCGGTTACCCGCGCGACGTGTACGCCGGCATCGAGCCCGTCCCCGAGATGGCCGCGATCATCGACTTCTTCCGGCGGCTCGGCCACGAGCTGCCCTGGAGCGCGTCCCTCTGCGCGACGGCGCTGCTCGAGGAGGAGGTGGTCGAGATCGCGCAGACCGTCGGCCGGGCCCTCGTCCAGCACTACGGCGTGCGCCCGGAGTGGGGCGGCCAGAACTACACCGTGCACCAGGCGATCGAGAAGGAGGAGTCGGGCGAGACGAAGAAGACCATCCTCAAGCACCTGCGCACGTCCGAGGACCGGCGCGCCGCCGAGTCGGCGATGCGCGAGATGCACCGGCTGCTCCAGGCGTACGCGGAGGGGCTCGCGCGCCGGCACCTCCGCTGAGACGCCCCGCTCAGACGGTCGTGAGCTCGGCCGTCCGCCTCGCGAGAGCCATACCGCCATGCGCCAGGCTCTCGACGATTCCCACCAGTGAGTGGAGATCGACCGGCTTCTCGAGGTGATACTGGAAGCCCGCGCGCTGGGCGGTCGCCCGGTGCTCCGGTCCGTGGAGCCCCGTGAGGGCGGCGGCGGGGATCGCGCCCCCGCGCTCCGGGGACAGCGCGCGAACCTGGCCGATGAGCCAGTAGCCGCCCTTGTCCGGCATCTCCAGGTCGCTGATCAGGACGTCCGGGCGCTCGCGCGTCACGGCGTCGAGCGCCGCTTCGGCGCTGCCGACGGCCGTCACCGCGGCGCCGTGCTCCCCGAGGATGTCGGCGAGCATCTCCCGGATGACCGCCGAGTCGTCGACGACCAGCACGCGGACCCCGTCGAGACACGCCAGGACGTCGGAGCCGGCGCGCGCGGCGACGCTACCGAGCATGGCGCTGATATCGCGTCGGGTGCGGCGCCAGCGGCCTGGCCGGCCCTCGCTCCTCCGGGTGCGAGCGGCGGGACGTGAACCAGTCGAGGACGAGCAGCGTGATGAGGGCGAGGGCCGCGTACAGGATCAGGCGGTAGAGAGGGGCGAATTCGCTCATCTCGACTCCAGCATGGCCCGCGGACGGCCGCGAGCGTATTAGGCATTCACCCGAATCGGGGCGAGGAAAATCCCCAAGGCGGTTCTAGCGCCTGACCACCGCCCAGCCGAAGACCGCGAGATCCTTCGACACGTCGCGCATCCGGCGCTCCCGGCGCCGACGGTCGAGCGCCACGGGCTTCCGGAGCTGGCGCCGCTCGCCGGCCCGGCGGTCGACGATGACCTCCACGGTCGCCCTCGTGAACGCGCGCTGACTGGCGAAGACGTGCTTCAGGTACTCGAAGCGCGCCGAGTCCGTGCTCGACACGATGATGAGCAGATGCGGCATATACGGGACCGGGCCGGCGATGTCCGTCTCCCGCAACAGGCCCATACCCTTAACACCTTCTCCTTGATCGCGTGATCTCATCTCGCGTATCCCGACTCTACGCGGCGCGGGTGCCTTCCGGAAATAAGGCAAATACCCTAACGAGACGGGGGTTTCCCCGTTCCCGCTCAGGGCAACACCTGATTTGAGTTCGACGCCGCTGAACCTACAGTCCAGCCAGCCAGTCGGCCGATGGGCTCTTGATGAGCCGGGGAGGGAAGCGGCGATGCCGCAGGAGAGCTTGCACCCCTGGAAGCTCACGGTGATCGTGATGGGCCTGGTCGTGGGAACTTCGCTCGTGACCGGGTTCGTCGTCGTCAACTGGACGGACCCCGACCCGGTCCATATCGCCGCCAGACCTCGAGCGGCGGGCGCGCCCACGGCGCTCGTCGCCGAGCGCCTGGCGCTCCCGACGCGGGAGGTCGTCGCCGCCTGCAACCGGTACGCGGCCGCCCAGGTGAGCGAGCGGGGCAAGACCGAGGGGGTTGCGAGGGACGCGGCGGACGGCGCTGCCGTGGGCGCCGGCAAGGGCGCGGCGATCGGCGGCGGCGTCGGTGCCGGCGGGGGCGCCCTTTACGGCGTCAACGAGAACAAGAGGCGCGACGAGCGTTATCGGGATGCGTACGCGACGTGCATGCGCTCGCTCGGCTACACGGGCTGAAGGCGGGCATATCGCGCGTCGGGACCCCGTCATGCCGCAGGATCACCCGCGCGTCCCTAGAACATGCCGTTCGTGTTGGCGGCCTTCTCGGGGATCGGCTGCACGACGTCCCAGTGCTCGACGATCTTGCCGTTCTCGAGCTTGAAGATGTCCACGATGGCGTTGCCGCGCGTCCCGGGCTCCCGGACCGCGTGGACGTGCAGGATCACGTAGTCGCCGTCGGCGAACACCCGCTTGATCTCGCTCTTGGAGTTGGGGAACTTCTCGCGCAAGAACCGGAGGAAGGCGCGGAACCCCTCGGGCCCGTCGGCCGCGTTCGGGTTGTGCTGGGTGTAGCGCGTGCCGAAGTACCGCGCGGCCGCCTCGAAGTCCTTCTGGTTGAGCGCTTTCTCGTAGAACTCCAGCACGGTCTTCTTGTTCGCCTCCTGCTGCGGCCCGTCGGCGGCGTGGGCCGACGGCGCCGCGAGGGCGAGCGTGGCCGCGGCGAGGGCGAGCGCGAGGGTCGTCATGGAGCGCTCCTTCCGGCTCAGAGCAGGGTGCACGCTTCGTCGAAGTCGAGACGCGGCAGCTTCGGCAGGACCTTGGCGGGATCGCCGTGGCCCACGTTGCACAGGAAGTTGGACTTGACGCGGCCGTCCGGGAAGAACTCCGCGTCCACCTTGGCGTTGTCGAAGCCCGACATCCCGCCGACGTCGAGGCCGCGCGCGCGCGCCGCGAGCATGAAGTACGCGCCCTGGAGCGTGCCGTTGCGGAAGGCGGTGGTCTCCGCCAGGACCGGGTTGGCCTTGTACGGGTTCGCCATCTCGGGCTTGTGCGCGAAGAGCTTCGTCGGGAGCCATTCGTAGAAGCGCGTGTCGTAGCCGATGATCACGGTCACCAGCGCCGCCTTCGTCTTGTCCACGTTGCCCGGGCTGAGCGCGGGCAGCAGGCGCGCCTTCGCCTCCGGCGTCCGGAGGAAGAGGAAGCGGGCCGGGCAGGAGTTGGCGCTGGTCGGCCCGAGCTTCACGATCTCGTAGATCTCCCGGAGCTGATCGTCCGTGACCGGCGTGGGGAGCCAGCCGTTCTGCGTCCTGGCCTCGCGGAAGAGGAGATCGAGCCCCGCGTCGTCGAGCGTCTTTCGCACGTGGTCCTCCTGGGTGTCGTCAGCTGGTTCGCGCGTCCCGGATGGCCCGCCACACGCGCGCGGCCGTCGCCGGCATGTCGAGCCGGCGGACGCCGAGCGGCGCGAGCGCGTCCATGACCGCGTTCATCACCGCCGGCAGCGCCCCGACGGTGCCCGCCTCGCCGGCCCCCTTGGCGCCGAGCGGGTTGAGCTTCGTCGGCACCGGGTTGCTCTCGATGTGCATGTCGGGGAGCGTGTCGGCGCGCGGGAGCGCGTAGTCCATGAACGAGGCGGTCAGGAGCTGGCCGGACTCCGGCTCGTACACGACCTCCTCCATCAACGCCTGGCCCACGCCCTGCGCCACGCCGCCGTGGATCTGGCCCTTGAGCGTCAGCGGATTGATCACGGTGCCCACGTCGTCCACGACCACGTAGCCGACGAGCGCGACGGCGCCGGTGTCCGGGTCGATCTCGACCTCGCACGCGTGGCAGCCGTTGGGCCACGTGTCCTGCTTGGGCGCGAACGTCCCCGTCTCGTAGAGCCCGGGCTCGAGGCCGGGCGGGAGCCGCCCGGGCTGGAAGGCGGCCCGGACGACGTCCTTCAGGACGACGGCGCGATCCGTGCCCACCACCGCGAACCGGCCCTCGGCGAACACGATGTCCACCTCGGCCGCCTCCAGCAGGCGCGCCGCGATCTTCTTCCCCTTCGCGATGACCTTGTCGGCGGCCGTCCAGAGCGCGGTGCCGCCGATGACCGTCGAGCGCGAGCCCATGGTGCCCATCCCGAACGCGACCCGGTCCGTGTCGCCGTCGATGTACCGGACGTCGGCGGGGTCGAGGCCGAGCCGCTCGTGGAGGATCTGCTTGAACGTCGTCTCGTGGCCCTGCCCCTGGCTCTTCGTGCCCATGAAGATGGTCGCGCTGCCGCTCGGGGTGAAGCGGATCTCGGCGAACTCGGGCTGCGGGCCCGCCGCCCGCTCGATCGCGTTGACGACGGCGAGGCCCCGCAGCCGGCCGCGGCGGCGCGCCGCCTCGCGCCGCGCGGCGAAGCCGGCGACGTCGGCGAGCTTCAGCGCGTCGTCCATGTTCTTCTCGAACTCGCCGCAGTCGTAGGTCACGCCGAGCGGGTTCTTGTACGGCATGGCCGACGACGGGATGAGATTCTTCCGCCGCAGCTCCACCGGGTCCATGCCGAGCTCGCGGGCGGTGTCGTCGATCAGCCGCTCGATGACGTACGTCGCCTCCGGCCGGCCGGCCCCGCGGTACGGCGCCGTCGAGTTGGTGTTGCTGAGGACGCAGGTCACGTGGACGTGCGCGGCGGGGAACGCATAGACGCCGACGAGCGTGACGACGTTGGTGAACGTGGCGAGCAGGTTGCGGTCCGAGGAGACGTAGGCGCCGACGTTGGCGAGGGTCCGGACGCGGAGGCCGAGGAAGCGGCCCTCGCCGTCGAGCGCCAGCTCGGCCTCGCTGACGTTGTCGCGCGCGTGCTCGTCGGCCGGAATCGCCTCGCGGCGCTCGCACACCCACTTGACGGGCCGGCCGAGCTTTCGCGCGGCCCACAGGACGAGCCGGTGCTCCGGATACTGCCAGCCCTTCGTCCCGAAGGCGCCGCCGACATCGCCCGCGATGACGCGGATCTGGTGCTCGGGGATCCTGAAGATGTTGCTCGCCAGCGCGTTGCGCACGCGGTGCGGGTACTGGACGTCGGCGTACAGGGTGTACCGCTCCTCGCCGGGGTCCCAGACGCCGAGCGCGCCCCGCGGCTCCATGAACTGCGCGTGCACGCGCGTGATCACGTAGCGGCGGCGGACCACGCGCGCCGCCCGCGCGAAGGCCGCGTCGGCGGCCGCCCGGTCGCCGGCCTCGAAGACGTTGGAGACGTTGTCGGGACACTCGTCCCACACCGGCGGGCTGCCGGGCGCCGCGGCGTCCGCCGTCCCGGTCACGGCCGGCAGCGGCTCGTACTCGACCCGGACCAGCTCGGCCGCGTCCTCGGCCTGCGCGTGGGTCTCCGCGACCACCAGCGCGACGGGGTCGCCGACGTACCGCACCCGGTCCGTGGCGAGGCCGCGATGCGGCGGGGCGAACATCGGCGAGCCGTCGGGACGCTTGCGCGAGAGCGTCATCGTCATCGTGCCGAGCCCGTCGCGCGCGAGGTCGGCGCCCGTGAGCACCGCGAGGACACCGGGCGCCGCCGCGGCCGCGGCCGGGTCGACCGCCCGGATCCGCGCGTGGGCGTGCATCGAGCGCACGACGACGGCGTGGGCCTGGCCGGGAAGGTTCACGTCCGCGTGGAAGCGGCCCTCGCCGCGCAGGAGCCGGACGTCCTCGAACCGCTTGATCCCCTGTCCGATCCCGAACTGCCCCACTACAGGACGTCGTGCGCGAGCTGCGAGATGCTCATGTCCCGCTCCTCCGGGGCGCCCGTCGTGGGTCGCCCGCGCCGGGAGCGATCCTGCTCTGTGGGCGCGGTGGAGTCAAGCGTGGGCGACGAGGCGGACTAGGCTTGCGCGATCCGGCTCACGCGTGGAGCATCAGGGCGGGCACCGGCGCCCGGCGCGCCACCCGCGCCGCCACGCCGGGCCGGAGCGCGCGGCGCAGGCGTCCCCGAGCCGACGCCGCGAGCGCGATCAGATCGGCGCCGAACGCGTCGGCCTCGAGCAGGATCTCCTCGGCCGGCTCGCCGAAGCGGACGACGCGCTCCACGGGAACGCCGTCGAGCTCGGCCTCGATCCGGCCGAGGTCGTCGAGTCCCTCGGACGTCAGGCGGGCCATCTCCTGATCGGTGTACGCGATCGTCCGCCCCCGCGGCCCGGTCACCCGGTCCGGGACCGGGAACACGCGGAGGAGGCGGACGGTCGCCCCGGCGCCGCGCGCCAGGGCCGCGACGAGTGGGACGATCGCCTCGCTGCGCGCGCGCGGGCCGATCGGTGCCAGGATCCGCTTTGCCATCGTGTTGAACCTCCACGATTGCGATGCGGACGCGCGGCGGATGGATTCAGGCGGCTACGCCGCGTCGCCTCGCGGCGCGAGCGAGAACGCGGAGCGCTCCGCGTTGCACACGGGATTGAGCTCGAGGATCAGCTCCGTCTCGCGCGCCAGACGGCGTGGATGCTCGGGGACGATCTCGTACGCGCAGAGCGTCGGCTCGTGCCGGACGATCCGGTCGTCGGCCCGGGTGAGGTGGTCGAGCATGCGGGCGCGGAGGTCCGCCGAGGCGCCGACGTAGATCGACCGCTCGTTCGGCCGGTACAGGACGTACACGCCGGGCCGCGGCGGCACGCTCTTCCTGACCGAGAACGGGTTGAACGTGATCCCATTCGTTCCCTGCCACGGCATCGACGTACCTCCCGCGCTTACGCGCTCTCGACCAGCGCCACGGACGACTCGGACTCCGCCCCGCGCGGCTCGCCCGGCTCCTCCGCCGTGCCGCGCGCCCACGCGCGCCCCGCCGCGCCCAGCGGCACCGCCGCGACGCCGCTCGCCCCGAGATCGAGCAGTTGCAGGCAGCGCACGTCCGCGAAGCGCAACTCCTCGACGCCGCGCCGGAAGAACCGCGTGAACCGCTGCGCCGCGAAGAGGAGCCGGAGCGGCTGCTCCGGCGAGATGCGCGCCGCCGGGAAGAGCTTCCGGAGTACGTCGGGATTCTCCCGGCACCACCAGTAGGCGTCCACGGCGCGGAGGTACATCCGCGCGTCGGCCGTGAGGCCGACCGCGACGAGGACGAGCGAGCCCTTCGCGTCCAGCGCCACGAGGTCCACCACCGAGCGGCCGATGGCGAAGCGGGAGTCCACGACGCGGAGGCCGGGCTCGAGCGCCTCCACGTTCTCCTCGACCAGCTTCCGCAGCCCGCTCGCGTGGAGCTGCACGAGCGACTTCGGAATCGCGCCCAGCACCCCGAGCCCGCGCGTCGCCTGCGCGAGCGCCGGCTCGCTGCGCTCCGTCAGCAGGATCACCGGGACCACCGGATCCACCGTCCGCAGGCCGCGCAGGACCTCCACGTCGGCCAGTCCCGAGATACCGAGGAGCACGAGGTCGGGGCGACTCTCGGAGAGAATGATGAGCGCGTCGCCCGCGTGCACGGCGGTCTCCACCTGGAATCCCTGGCGCGCGTAGCAGTCAGCCATCTCGTCGAGGACCGCCACGTCGTCGTCGATGATCAGCATCCGCGTGTGAAGACCCTTCAGCGTTCCGCCTCCGGTCAGCGTCTGCGGCACCATGGCGTCACGGTAGTCGTTGGGGACTTCCCGCGGAATTCGGCGAACGCCTCAGGCCGCACGGGGGAATACCCTGAGGGGGCCCCGGCGAGTCACCGAGGACGCGACCGACGGCGATCCGGACGGCGTCGGGCCCGCCGCGCCGGCCCCGTGGGAGATGCCCAGCGTCCTTTTGCAGTATTCGCCGGATTGTTCCGGGATCCCGTTTCGGAGCAAGGTCGAGGCACGAAGTCGATTCGCCTGCGGAGGGGCCGCGTGGGCTGAGACACATCAATAAAATCGTGCTCTCGGACGATTCCGGAAGCCTCCCCGTGATGCTGGACATCGCGAAGTCGAGCCCGGCGCCCGACGGCCGACCCTCCTGAGGGTTTTTCCAGACCTGGATTCAGGTAAACACCTGATAGGAGACCACCTCACGTGCGTTAGATTTGCGCGGGTGATCCTCTGACAGGAGGTGCGCGAATGAGCAAGACCACTCGGGATCTGGCAAGCACGGCCACCGCGGAGCCGAGGCTCGAGTCCACCGCCTCGCGGCTCCGCGAGCTGGTCGCGCACCTGCGCCAGCAGCGCGCCCAGCTGCGCGAGGAGTGGGCGCGGCTGATCACCGAGGCCAAGCTGCTGACCGCGATGACGAAGGAAGAGATCTTCGCGGAGGCGACCTCGGTCTACGACAACTACGTCGAGGCCCTCGAGACCGGCACGTACGAGGCGCTGCAGACCTACGCGCGGAACCTCTCCGAACGCATCATCCCCCGAGGCGTCGAGACGCACGAGGTCGTCGGGATCGTGCTCCTCCTCCGCGACGTGCTCGCGCGCTCGCTGTTCGCGAAGTACCAGGAGGACTTCGCCGAGCTGAACCGCATCCTGGACGCGTACGAGCCCGCCGCCAACCGGATCGCGATCACGGTGGCCGTCGGCTTCGTCCAGGAGCGCGAGCGGATCATCCGCGAGCAGCAGGAGGCCATCCGCGAGCTGTCGACCCCGGTGCTCCAGGTCCGCGAGCGCCTCCTGATTCTCCCGATCATCGGCGTCATCGACCCGCAGCGCGCGCGCCAGCTGACCGAGCAGCTCCTCCGGGGCATCCGGACCAACCGCGCCAAGGTCGTCGTGCTCGACATCACTGGCGTGCCGTACATCGACTCGCCCGTCGCGAACCACCTGGTGCAGACGGTCGAGGCGGCGCGGCTCCTCGGCGCGACCGTCATCGTCACCGGTCTTTCGCCCGAGATCGCCCAGACCCTTGTTAATATCGGTGTGGACCTGGGCAAGATGAACACGGTCGGCGACCTCCAGGGCGGTATCGAAGAGGCGGAGCGCCTGCTGGGTTACAAGGTCGTCCTGATGCGGGAGCCGGCGGCCGAGCCGGTCTAAGAGAGAGGGCTCTCGATGCAGGTCCCGATCCTCAAGCAGGGACCCTATCTGATCGCGACGGTCCAGTCCGCGCTCACGGACGACGACCTGAAGCAGCTCCGCGACACGCTGGTGGACCAGATCAGCCAGGTGCGCGCGCGGGGCGTCATCGTGGACGTCACGGCGCTGGACGTCATCGACTCGTTCGCGACGCGCACGCTGCGCGACATCGCCCACATGATCAGGCTCCGCGGCGCGGAGACCGTCATCGTGGGCATCCAGCCGGAGGTCGCGTTCTCGATGGTCAAGCTGGGCCTCACCCTGGAGGGTATCGCGACGTCGCTGGACCTGGAGGAAGGGCTTAAGTACCTCTATCGAAGCGCCAAGGGGAAGGTCCGGGAGCATGAAGGGCGCACTCATCGCTGATGAAGTGCGGGTCGCTATCGAGTCAGACGCCGACATCGTCTCGGCCCGGCAGAAGGGGCGAGAACTGGCGGCGCAGTGCGGGTTCCCGTCCACCGAGCTCGCCGTCGTCGCCACCGCGATCTCCGAGCTGGCCCGGAACATCGTCCGCTACGCGGTCCGCGGGGAGATCACCCTCCGGCTGATCGACAATCTCGACGGGAAGAAGGGCGTCGAGGTCGTCGCCGCCGACGACGGCCCCGGAATCCCGGACCTCACCCTCGCGATGCAGGACGGCTACTCCACCTCAGGGAGCCTCGGCCTCGGTCTGCCCGGCGTGCGCCGGCTCATGGACGATTTCGACATCGTCTCCGAGTTCGGCAAGGGGACCACGGTTACGGTCCGCAAATGGAAACGGTAAAGACCGAGCTGATCGACTGGGCGGTCGCCGGGTCCATCCTGCCCGGGCAGCCCGAATCCGGCGACCAGCACCTCGTCAAGCTGACGCCCGAGGGCGTGCTCGTGGCCGTCGTGGACGGCCTGGGCCACGGCGTCGAGGCCGCCGAGGCCGCACGCGCGGCCGTGAGGTCGCTCGAGCGCCAGGGCTCGCAGACGATGATCGCGCTCGTCAGGGGCTGCCACGGCGCGCTGGCCGGCACCCGCGGCGTGGTCATGAGCGTCGCCGCGTTCAACGCGCGCGACGAGACGCTGACGTGGGTCGGCGTGGGCAACGTCGAGGGCCTGCTGCTGCGCGCCCAGGCCGCGGTGAATCCGCGGCGCGAGTCGCTGCTCCTGCGGGGCGGGGTGGTCGGCGTGCATCTGCCCGCGCTTTCGGCGGCGATCCTCCCGCTGATGCGCGGCGACACGCTCATCTTCGCGACGGACGGCATCCGGAACGACTTCGTCCTGGCGCCGCTGGCCCAGGGCGAGTCGCCGAAGCCGCTCGCCGACTACATCCTCACGCACTGGAGCCGGGGCATCGACGACGCGCTCGTGGTCGTCGCCCGCTGGATGGGAGCTGGGGCGTGAACGCGGAGCTGCGGGAGCTCGCGGCGGAGTACGCCCGCACGCTCCAGGGGTACATGGCCGGGCGCGGCGAGGCGGCGCTCCAGCAGGCGTACGAGCTGGGGCGGCAGGCGCTCGCCAAGGGGCTCGGCATCCTGGACATGGCGACGATCCAGTCCTGGGGCTTGCTGCGCGCGCTGTCGAAGAGCCGCACGGTCCAGGACGGGTCACGGACCCTCCGCGCCGGCCAGAAGCTCTGCGTCGAGAGCCTGCTGCCTTTCGAGATGTCGCACCGGCGCGTGCAGGAGACCAACACGGCGCTGCGCGAGTCCGAGCAGCGCTACCGCAACCTCGTCGACACCGCCCGCGACGTCATCTACACGCTCTCGCGCGACGGGCACCTGCGATCGCTGAACCCGGTCTTCGAGACGCTCACGGGCTGGTCGCGGACGGAGTGGCTCGGCAAGGAGTTCATGCCGCTCGTCCATCCCGACGACGTGCCGCGCGCGACCGCCCAGTTCCAGGCCGTGCTCGGGGGACAGGTCCCGCCGGTGTTCGAACTGCGGATCCTGTCGAAGTCGGGCGGGCACATCCCGGGCGAGTTCGTGGCGACGCCGCAGATGCAGGACGGCCAGATCGTCGGCGTCCTCGGTATCGCGCGCGATATCAGCGACCGCAAGCGCGCCGAGGAGGCGCTCCGCCATCTGAACGAGGCCCTCGAGGAGGAGGTCAAGCGGATCGCCCACGCGCTCCACGACGAGGCCGGCCAGCTCCTGGCGTCCGTGCACATCGTGCTCGCCGACATCACACGCGACCTCCCGCCCAGCGCGTCGCAGCGCCTGGACGAGGTGCGCGGGCTCCTCAACAAGATCGAGGAGCAGCTGCGGCATCTCTCCCACGAGCTGCGCCCGACGATCCTCGACGACCTCGGGCTCCATCCGGCGCTCGAGTTCCTGGCCGACGGCGTCTCGAAGCGCACCGGGCTCAGGATCTTCGTGGACGGGACGCCGGGGACGCGGCTCCCGCCGGCGACCGAGACCGCGCTCTACCGCATCGTCCAGGAGGCACTGACGAACGTGACGAAGCACGCGCAGGCGGGCCGCGTCGCGATCACCTTCGCGCGCGAGGGCCGCTTCCTGCGCTGCTCCGTCCACGACGACGGCGCGGGGCTGGACGCGGCCACGCTGGCGCGGCGGGGGCGCCGCGGCCTCGGGCTCCTCGGGATCCAGGAGCGCCTCAACGCCGTCCGCGGTACGCTGGAGATCGTCTCGGCCCCCGGGCGCGGGACCGAGCTCCTCATCACCGTTCCTGTGGAGGGCACAAGTGCCGACCCGGATTCTGCTCGCCGATGACCATCTGATCGTGCGCCAGGGTCTGCGGGCCCTTCTCGAAACGGAAGGGTTCGAGATCATGGGGGAGGTCGGAGACGGCCAGGAGGCCACGAAGCTCGCGCGGCAGCGCTGCCCCGACGTGGCGGTCATGGACTTCGCCATGCCGGTGCTGAACGGGCTCGACGCCGCGCGCGAGCTCCTGAAGATCTGTCCGCGCGCGAAGGCGATCCTCCTGACGATGCACACCGAGGACCACTACGTTCTCGAGTCGCTCCGCGCCGGCGTCAAGGGCTACGTCGTGAAGACGCAGGCGGCCGCGGACCTCGTCCGCGCGATCCACGAGGTGCAGCGGGGCATGGTGTACCTGAGCCCCGGCATCTCGCAGACCATCGTGCAAGCGTACCTGACCAAATCGGAGATGCCGCCGGATCCGCTGTCACCGCGCGAGCGCGAGGTGCTGCAGCTCATCGCCGAGGGCAAGACCACAAAGGAGGTCGCCGGGCTCCTCGGGATCAGCTTCAAGACCGCCGAGTCCCACCGGATGCGGATCATGCGGAAGGTGGACGTCCACGAGACCGCCGGCCTCGTCCGCTACGCCGTGCGCCGAGGGCTGATCCAGCCCTAGGCGCGCCCGCCCCCCGGGCGGTCCCCGCCCGGATATAGGGGTTTTTCCTGCGTCCATTTGCAGCGCGTCCCTGATTTCCCCTGCCGGCCGTCGTGTTTACGCTCATCTCGTCATGGCTATCCGAGTGCTCTTGGCTGACGATCACCAGATCGTTCGGCAGGGGCTGAAGGGTCTCCTGCAGCGCGAGGCTTCGAGGTCACCGACGAGGCCGCGAACGGGCAGGAGGCGGTCCGCATGGCGCGGGAGCGCTGCCCGGACGTCGCCGTCCTCGACTATGCGATGCCGGTGATGAACGGCGTCGGCGCGGCGCGCGAGATCCTCCGGCTCTGCCCGCGCACGAAAGTGATCCTCCTCACGGTGCACACCGAGGACCACTACGCGTTCGAGGCCCTGCGCGCGGGCATCAAGGGTTACGTCGTGCAGAGCGAGGCCGCCGCGGACCTGGCCCGCGCGATCAACGAGGTCGCCCGCGGCAAGACCTACCTGACTCCGGGCATCTCACGCGCGGCGCTGGAGGCGTACGCGGACAGGGCTACGGGCCGAACGGCAGCTCGAGCGTGAACACCGCGCCGCCCCCGGGGCGGTTCGCGGCGCGCAGGGAGCCCTCGTGACGCTCGACGATGGCGTAGGAGAGCCAGAGGCCGAGCCCGGTGCCCTCGCCCGGCGCCTTCGTCGTGAAGAACGCGTCGAAGATCCGCGGGAGCGCGTCCGCCGGGATGCCGGGCCCGGTGTCGAGGACCTCGACGCGGGCGTGCCCGTCCACCGCCGAGAGGCGCACCGTGAGCACGCGGTTCCCGGAATGCGCCGCCATCGCCTGTCGCGCATTCTGTACCAGGTTGAGCAGGACGTGCTGGATCTGGGACGTGTCGGCGGAGACGGGCGGGACCTGCCCGAGCTCCGTCACCACCTCGACCCCGTCCCGGCGGAGGTCGTAGCTCGCGAGCTCGAGCACCCCGAGGATCTGCTCCGCGAGACGGCACGGCTGGCGCTCCGTCATGTGGGGACGGGAGAACTGCAGGAGGTTCTGCAGCATCTGGGTCGCGCGCGCCGTCTCCTTGACGATGACGTGGGCGCGCTCGCGGCTCTTCGCCGGATCGTCCGACGTCATTAGCAGGAGCTCGGCCTGCCCGAGGATCGCCGTCAAGAGATTGCGGAGCTCGTGGACCAGCCCCGCCGCGAGCTTGCCCACCGTCGAGAGCTTCTCGCGCTCGACGAGCTGGGTCTCCGCGGACCGGAGCTCCTCGAGCTGTCGCCGGGTCGCCGAGTAGAGCTGCGCGTTCTCGAGGGCCAGGCCGATCTGGTTGGCGGCGGCCTCGACGAGCGCGATCTCGGGCTCGGTGAACGGCTCGAGCGTCCGGCGCCCGAGCGACAGGGCGCCGAGGATCCGCCCCCGGCTCCGGATCGGCACGCACGCGAACGCGTGGATCCCTTCCTGCTGGACGACCGTCCGCGCGGCCGGCAGGAGGTCCGGAGACGCGCTCGAGTCCGCAACGTGCATCGACCGGCCGGTGGCCACGACCCGGCCGATCATGCCTTCGCCGACCGGGAGCACGCGATTGATCTCGCGCAGGAACGGCCGCAGTCCCCGGTCGCCGCGCAGGTGCAGCGTCGTGCCGTCGGCGGTCAGCAGGTGGAGGCTCGAGATCTCGTGACCGGTGACGTGCGTGAGGGCGTCGAGCGCCACGCGGAGCACCTCGTCCACATCGAGGCTCGTGCTGATCGCCTGGCCGATCGTGTGCAGGATGCTCAGATGCGGCTGGGTCTGCTCGGGCCGGTCGGCCCGCGCGCCCTCGACGAGGTTCCGCAGCCGCGCGAGCTGCTCGTCGCTGAGGTTCTGGAAATAGAACGCGTAGCCGTCGAGGTCGGCGCGGACGAGCACCGACACGACCTCGAGGCGCGTCTCGCCGTCCGGAAGAGCGATGGAGAGCCGCGCCGCCGGTCCGGGCTGGACGGGGCTCGTCGCGCGGACCTTGATGCCGGAGGCGCTCAGATTGACCGACATCGCCTCCCACTCCGTGCCGTTCGGCTCGCGGACCCTGACGGGAAGGGCGACGGGCGCGCGGGGGGCGCGCCGCCGGGGCTCCTGCTCCCGCGACGGCCGCCGGGGGGCGGCGTCGGGCCCGAGGCACGCAAGCAGCTCCTCGAGGCGCGTGAGCGGGAGAGGCTTTCCGATGAAGTCGAACGCGCCGAGCTCGAGCGATTCGTGGGCCTGGCTCTCCGTCACGTTGCCGGAGATCACCACGATCGGGGCGCGTAGCTCGCGCACCGCCTGCAGCCGGAGGAAGTCGAGCCCGCTCATCCCGGGGAGTCGGATGTCGAGCAGCACCACGTCCGGACGCTCGGCCCGGACCAGGTCGAGCGCCGCCTCGGCCGTGTGGACGATCCGTGGTTGATGGCGGAGTCCCACGAGAAACTCCCGAAGGAGCTCGCAGAGATGCGGGTCGTCTTCGACAACGAGCACGCGCATATGGGTCCCAGTCCGGAAATGCTGTACGAGCGATTTCCTCGCAGCGATAATAGGCAGCAACGCACATACCAGGACCGGGGGTGTCCTGGAACGGCTTGAAACAAAGGAGATTCCGGAAAACCGAGCGGATGAGGGGCCCCGCCGGCTGCAAAGTTCCTGGCCAGTCGGCGGTCAGAAGCTCACCCGTAGCGGGCCGGCTCGGCCGGCCGCGATCGTTCAGGACGAGATCCATGCGAACTTCGTATTCGCCGCGCAATCGCCGGCGCATCCTCTGCGTCTACCCCGAGTACGCGCGCTCGTTCGGCACGTTCGAGCAGGCCTATCCGCTGTTCGGCAAGCGCGTCCGCGCGTTCATGCCGCCGCAGGGGCTCCTCGTCGTCGCCGGAGCGGGAAGGGCGCCTCGTGCCCGACGGCGGTCGGGAGTCGAACGTGCGCTTCAAGGTGCCGTACGAGGCGGTGCTCGCGATGTGGCGTAAGTGCATCACGGCGGCGTACGAGCCCGCGGCGCTCTACGACCGCTACGCCTACAACGTCGCGCACACGTTCGCCAACCGGCTGGACTTTCCGCAGAGCCCGCGGCGCGCGTCGTGGGGGAACTTCGCCGACGGCCTCGGCATCTTGGCCCGCATCCTCTGGCGCATCGGCGCCCGCGGCGACTATCGCGACGCGTTCTGGCGCCTGGCCTGGCCCGCGCTCCGGGCGGGGAAGATCGAGGCGCTGATCAACGTCGCCGTGGTCAGCCACCACCTGATCGAGTTCACGCGCGACTGCCTGCGGGGCGCCGGCGAAGCCTCCTTCTATGCGCCGGCGGAGCGCGTCTGAGCGGGAGGGACGGCATGCGCGACGACGAGCTGGCCTTCACGTACTTCCAGGACGACTACCGCTGGTCCCACGGCATCCTGATGGCGCTCGGCGCCGCGCCCTGGGGCGGCGGCGAGATCGACGAGGTGCATCGCGTCGGGCTTCGCCTCCGCGGGCGGGTGGGCGACGACCGCGCGTGGTTCGAGGAGTGGACGCGGATGGCGGAGGCGGTCGAGGCCGACGGCCGGCGCCTCGCGGAGGCGAAGAAGGACGCGAGCGCCGCCGCCCGGCTCTTCCGCGCCGCGCACTACTATCACGTCGGCGAGCGCTTCCTCCAGCCGAAGAGCGCCGACGGCCTCGCCGCCTACCGGCGCGGCGTGGACTGCTTCCGCGAGGCGGCCCGGCGCGTCAGCCGGCCGCGCATCGAGCACGTCGAGGTGCCCTACGAGGGCGCGACGCTTCCGGCGCTCTTCGTCCACGCAGAGCACGCCGCCGGCCGCGCGCCGGCGGTGGTCTTCTTCGACGGCTTCGACATCACGAAGGAGATCCAGTACTTCAAGGGCGTCCCCGACCTCGCCGCCCGCGGCATCGGCTGCCTGATCGTGGACGGCCCGGGCAACGGCGAGGCGATCCGCTTCCGCGGCCTGCCGCTCCACCACGAGACCGAGCGCTACGCCACGGCGGCGTACGAGTACCTGGCGAAGCGGGCCGAGGTCGACCCCGCGCGGATCGGCGTGATGGCGATCAGCCTCGGCGGCTACTACGCTCCGCGCGCCGCCGCGTTCGAGCCGCGCTTCGCGGCGTGCATCGCGTGGGGCGCGCAGTGGGACTACCACGCGGTCTGGAAGGAGCGGCTGGACCGGATCGCGCGGGGCGAATCGCCGTCGCTTTCCGTGCCGTGGGAGCACCTGCTCTGGATCTTCGGCGTGACGACGCGGGACGAGGCGCTGAAGCGGCTCGAGGGCTTCAGGCTCGACGGGGTGGTGCAGAGGATCCGCTGCCCCTTCCTGCTGGTCCACGGCGAGGGCGACGCCCAGATCCCGCTCGCGACCGCGCAGAAGTGCTTCGACGCCGTCGGCTCGACGCGGAAGACCTTCAAGGTCTTCACGCGCGAGGAGGGCGGCTACCACCACTGCCAGACCGACAACCTCTCGATCGGGACGGCCTACATGTGGGACTGGCTCGAGGACGTCCTCGGCGCGAGGCGCTGAGGGGGCGCCGGGGTCGCGCGGCGACCGGCGGCGCCCCGCTCGGATCAGCCCCGCGCGATGTAGCCGTAGCGGCGATTGCTGCGCCCGGTGCCGGACCGCTCGTACCGCTCCTTCAGCTCGGCGAGGCGGTCGCGCGGTCCGCCGAGCTCCGCGTGCCGCTGGAACTTGTACAGGCGCGCGGTGTTCTCGCCGAAGATCGCGCTCTTGGTCGGCCCGTCGGCGGGACCGAGGGGCGCCCAGCCGTACTTTCTCTGCATATCCTCGGGGATCTCGAGCCGCCTGAGACCCTCGATCTGCCACTGCGGCGCGCCGGTCCAGATGGCGTCGGTGCCCCAGACGACGTGATCGGCGCCGAGCCCCTTGACGAGCATCCCCATCAGCGCCGCGGTGACCTTCGGCTCCGCCACGGTGGTCTGGGCGAAGAGCTGGCCGACGTCGGCGTAGACGTTCTTCACGCCGTACTTGGCGGGGATCTCGACGAGGTCGCTCACCCACTCGATCCGCCCCGTCGTTTCGAACTGCGTCCACGCGTCCGCGGCAACCCCTCCGCCCGGGAAGCGATAGCCGCTGTGGTAGATGATGAAGTTGAGCTGCGGCCAGTCCTTTGCCGCCTTGCCCACGTCGCGCACGTCGCTATACGCGACCAGGTGCGGGAACTGCTTTTCGACCGACGGCGGGAAGAGACCCTTGTGGATGCAGATGTTGACGAGCCCGGCCTTGACCGCCTTCTCGTAGAACGGGTAGACGAGCTTCTCGTCGTCGAGCCGCCAGGGGTACTTGCTGGTCTTCTTGTTGGTGTTGTCGCCGATCGTGTAGCCCTTGAAGGAGTCGGGCTTGAGGATGGCGATGGCCTTGTCGACATCGTCCATCCAACCCGGCTGGCCCGGCGTGAAGATCGCGTGGGCCAGCAACCGTCGCGCCCCGAGCTTCGCGTTCACCTTCGTCCGCGCCTCGGCGGCCATCTCGTTGGTCAGGAACCAATCCCCGGGGATATCGGACGGCGCGCTCGAGAGCACCGCGACCTTGGTGTCGCTGTCGAGGAACACTTCCTTGAAGAAGTTGTTGAACTTGAGCTCCTCGATCGTCTGTGGCTTGTCCACCAGGGCGGGGTTCCAGCCCGCCTTGCCCACCGCCTGGCGCTGGAGGACGAACGTCTGGATCCGCGTGTCGTCGCGCAGGAAGTGCACTTGATCGTCCATGATGAACTGGCCGCTTAGCGTCTTGGCCCGGTCCGCCGCCATCTCCTTGTCGGCGGCCTCGGCGCGCGTCGCGTCGTAGAGCCGCCCGTAGACGTCGTTCATCACCACGAAGGCGGCGGCCATGCCGCTGGCCGTCTTGAAGAACTGGCGCCGACTCAGGCCCATCTTCTTCGCCAGCTCGTTGCCCAGCGCCTTCACCCGCGCCTCGACCTCGCGCTGCCTGGGCGTCTGAGGCGTCGGGTAGTACTCGTCATTGGAGACGATCTGGGTGGGAATGGGCGATGGGAAGGCCGAGGTCTCCGAGGGCAGCAGGCTGTCGAGCTCTTCCTGGCTCAGTAGTCGCATGGTGATCTCCTTTGGCTCACGCCGGGCCTTGGCTCACGCCTTCCCGTCGAGCCGTCCGGGCATCTCGAGGAACGCGCGCATGACGTGCCAGAGCTGATTTCGGGTGTGGCCGAGCGCGACCGCGTGCGACGCGCCGGCCAGGATGACGAACTGGCGATCCGGGTTCGGCAGGCGCCGGTAGAACTCGAGGAGGTCCTCCTCCGTCGCGATGCCGTCGTGCTCGCCGCGGACGAGGAGCACCGGCGACTTCACCTTTGCGGGGTCCACCACCGGCAGGTTGGCGGTCATGTCGAGGTAGGTGCCGGTCGGGATCGTGTCGCCGAACGGGAGCTCGGCGTCCGCGAGGGCCTCGGCCACCGCGGGGTCGGAGGTGCCGGGCTTGTCGCGGGTGAAGATGCTGCGGATCATGTCGCGTCCCCGGGGGCGCCGGTTGTGGGTGCGGAAGTACTCGAGGCCCTCGGCCCGCTTGCCGAGGGTCGGCGAGCCCTTGCCCGTCCAGGTGAACGCCTCGAGGATGAGCCGGTCGACGCGCTCCGGGCGCGCCATGGCGAAGGCGCCAGCGCGCAGCGCGCCCGACGAGCCGCCGTAGAAGTGGAACCGCGCCTGGCCCGTCTCGCGCGCGACGATCTCGGTACCGGCCTTGAGGTCCTCGACGCCACTCGCGATGTCGGAGTTGCCCTCGGTCCGCGACGATCGGCCGTACCCCTCGTGGTCCAGCGTCCACACGTCGAAGCCGTACCCGGCGAACGTGTTCATCAGCGAGTACTCGCCGTGGCCGGGCACGGCGAGATCGAAGCTCGGGCGCGCGGAGATGGACGAGCCGTGGACGAGGAACAGCACCGGCCGCGGCGGCGCGCCCGCCGTCGGCGCGCCCTGCCGCTTGCGGAAGAGGTAGAGCGAGACGTCGCCCTTCTTGGCCCAGTACTCGCCGCTCCAGATCGTCGCGGGCGCGGGTTCCACGGGCGCCGGGCCCATCAGGCTGATCCCCACGCCCAGGCTGGCGCCCTTGATCACCGCGCGTCGCGACAGGTGACTGTCAGCCTCCGTCATACCTCTCTCCAGGGCGTGGTCTCCGATGCCCCATATAAGTAGTCCGCGTCCGGGCCCATTGCAAGGTCCTCGGACCGGCGCGCCGGAAGCCGGCTCGGCGCGCTCGAGGCCGAAAGGCGACAGACGCTGCGGGGCTGATGGGCCGCGCCTCGATCGATTGACAGCGGGAACCCGGCGGCGGTAGTCTCGGCAGGGCATGAAGCCGCGCCGATTGCTTACGATGATCGTGCTCGCGATCGCGACGCTCGCCGTCGCGGCCCACGTTTGCGTCGTCCCTCACGCTCACGCCCTGGACCTGCACCCGCACGCCTGGGACGCCGCCGTGACGGCCAACGCGCCCTCCGAACACAGCGACCAGCCGAAAGACGACGACGCGATTCATGACGCATCGTGCACCGGCTTGCGGTCTCAGCAGACGGCGCCAACGCCGGTCATCACTGCGACGGCGGCCGTCGTGGTCGACTTCCCGCGCCGGCTTGGTCCAGCTATCGTCCCGGCGCTACGAGCGCCCGCCTCGAATCCGCCGCCGCTTTTCCTGCTGCACGCTTCGCTCCTGATCTAAGCCGCTCCCTCCGCGCAGGCACGAAGGCGGCAACGTGGTGGCGGAGGTCGTGAAGGTCGTATTGGAGAAGTGCCGCGGCCGTCCCGATCGCCGATCTCGCCGTCAGTTGATGGAAGCCACCCCAGGACAACCTCAGTGCCCGGTCGGCGGTGGCGATCCTTTGATCGATGCCCGAAAGCCCAGGCGATTGACCGCCTCGACCATCTGCTCCACCGTGACCTGCGTGGGGTCGAACACCACGATCGCTTCTTTGGCCCGAAGGCTTACGTCCGCTCGACTGACACCCTTCAGCCCTAACAGGGCCTTCTTGACCGCGATGGGTCAGGTGCCTCAGGTCATGCCGTCCACGTTGAGGACGATCGTCGAAGTCGAGGCCGGCGCCGCGCCCGCGACGAGGATGAGTCCGAGGAGGAGCGCCAGGAGCGACGCGCGGCGATTCATCGCGTTCCTCCCATATCGTGTTCTGCGTGGGGGGCGTCGCCGTTCATGACTCGGGCTAGCAGGTCTGACGTGAGCTCCGGGAAGCGGTCGAGGACGATGGAGGTCGTGACGACGAGGCTCGCGACGATCAGCAAGCCGAGCGTAAAGCGACTGCCCGCCATGCGGCAGGCGAGTGCTTCGCACCGCCGTCGCTCGCGGACATACATCCCGAAGCCGGCGAGAATACCAACGATCCCTGCCGGGATGAGCAGCCAACGATATTGCATGGTCACTGCCATGAAGGCTCCGCTACCGAGGCCCAATACGATGATCGCGAGGGGCAGCAGGCAGCAGAGCGACGACAACGCGGCCCCGACCCACGCCACGGCGCCTGCACCGACCGCCCCGGCCCTCATGGCGCCCTCCGACAGGCCACGCGGTAGCGATACACCGCGAGCGCCAGGAACACGACGAGCACGGGCAGCAGGACGGCATCGAGCCGCCCGGCCCACGCGCCCAACCCGATAGCGCCGAGGGCCACGACGGCGAGCGGCGTGACGCAGACGAGACACGCGAATGCCGCTCCGATCACACCAAGGGCGAGCCAGCGATCACGCCACATGACGACCTCCTACGCTTCTTCCGCGGCGAACGCCCCGTACTCGAACGTGAGTCGGTAGGCCCGACCGCAGCACGACAGCGAGTCTCCAGGCTTGGCATCTTCAGGGAGGGTGATGACTTCGTCGCAGTGCGGACAACTGACCCGGTGCGCCAGGGTGGCGGACCAGCGACCGCCCTCCTCCCGAACCCGAAGCGCATGGCCCGCGCAGTTCGGACAGTCGATCAAGTCTCCGGACTGGACGTGCCGTGGGAGGTCGATCAGCGCACCGCAATCCGGGCAGCGAACGCGAGGCACGATCACAGCCCCAAGAGCCGCTGCAAGCGGCCACGGTCGAAGCCGACGATGACCTGATCGTCCACAGTGATCACCGGAACGGCCATCCGCCCCGTCTTGGCGATCAACTCCTCGCGGGCCGTGGCGTCCTCCGCGACGTTCTTGGCGGTGAACTCGATACCGCGAGACGAAAGAAACTCTTTCGCCGCGTGACAGGACTGTCAGGTGGTGGACCAATAGACCGTTATCTGCCGATTGGGCATCGTCACTCTCCGCTGAGCAGGTCGCCGAAGACTCGACGGGCGAGTTTGAAGCCCTCGCCCAGTGTGGCACCCGCTCCGTCGGCGGTCGGATTCGCCTCTCGCCACGCCCTCAGATGTTCTTCCGACCGGAAGAAGTTGATGGTCGTTCAGAGAGAGTCCGCGACTCTGCGTCGGTCCTCGGCTCGTTTCCCGAGCCAGAGCATGACGCCGTCTGCGTCCGTCCCTGGACCATCCGGCGCGGCCTGGAACTCCAGTGGCGTCTTGCAGTGATGGCAGCGCGACCGAATCTCCACTCGTTGTCCGAGCATCGGCGCGATGCCGAGCGCGTCAATCGCACAGCAGGCGTACCGCTCCTCGCCGCCCCGCAGTCGGACGACAAACGGCGTCGGCGCGGCCGAAAAGGGGTAGGCGATGTCTATCTGGCCGCCGCGGATGCGGATCAAGTCGTCACCGTCGAGCGCAACGAGCGCTTGATGGACGGCCTCAGCGGGGCCATCCTGAACGGCGGCGGCGACGATTCCCTCCACGGGGATCGGCCCGCCCCGCTCGAGGAAGGTTCGCAGAATCCGCTGGAACACATGCGTCTGCCGGGCGGCACGGCGAGTCGTCCACCTGGCCTCCAGATCCTGATCGATCAACTCGTCAGCGGTCTTGATCTCAAGAATCGCCACCGCGCGGTCCCTCCTGTCGTCTGGTAGAACGATAGAGTCTGTAGTAACTCCAGACTCAAGCGCTATTTTGGAGGCAGGAAAATGAACGGATCGGGCCGCATCGCGATAGGCCGTCTCTCGAAGCACACGGGCACCAGCATCGAGACGATCCGCTACTACGAGCGGGTGGGCCTGTTGCCCGCTCCGGCGCGAAGTCCGGGGGGCTACCGCCTCTATGGACCCGACCATGTGAAGCGCCTGAGCTTCATCCGCCGCGCCCGCGCCCTGGGGTTCCCCATCAGCGAGGTACGCACCCTCCTCCGGCTCACGGACGAGCGCAAGCGCCCGTGCGCCGAGGTCCGCGTCGTCGCGGAGGCCCACCTGAAGGACGTGCGCGCCAAGATCGCCGACCTCAGAAGGATGGAACGGACGCTGAGGACGACGGTCGCGCGGTGCGCCGAAGGCCGACGCGCTGACTGCCCGCTGATCGAGGCGCTCTACCGAAACGGCTCTGTCCTGACTAACAACCTGGGCGGTTCCGGTGCTCGCCGGCACGGCCGCGATCACATGGCGCCAGCGCGCGATACTATAGGCGCGACATGAGCCATGATCCTGATCACGGTGGTTGGCACGCTCGTCCCCACCATCACGGTGTTGTCGACGCGACGATCATCAGCAGCCAGCGCGGCTTGTCGGCCGTGGACGAGTCGTGTCTCGGCGTGACCTCGGCTGGCCAGACCGACTGCGCGGGGACGAGATCGCGCGGCCAGCGCAGATCGGCGGGCGCCGGGATGCTCGTCCCGGCGCCCCCCACGTTCTCAGACGCGGCCGAGCTGGCCGGACTGAATTGCGTCCACTAGGACGTTCCACTCCGCCTTCTGGAGAACGACGGTGTTCTCGTCCTCGCCGATGCGGATGGTATCGCCCTCGATGACGACCTCCGGGCAGGCCGTGCACGCAGGGCAGAGCGAGACGGCGATCTTTTCCATGACGTATCACCTCCCTTCGCTTCTTCGATGTGGGGGCACACGGCGGCGTGGCGCCCATCGGTCGAGCGCCAGGACTCGAGGATGCTTCGCACGCCGACGAGCATGCTTTCTAGCTCGGCGGCCTTCTGCTCGAGAAGGGTGCGGACATGGACGCACGGGGCCGACCCCGACCGCCGGAGCGCAACGATGTGTCGGATTTCGGCGAGCGTCAGCCCGAGCCGCCGCGCCTGCCTTACGAACGTGAGCAGCACCAACACGTCAGCGGGATACCGACGGTAGCCAGAGGGTGTCCGGCGGGCCGGCGGAAGGATGCCTCGCGCCTCGTACAGGCGAAGCGCCTTGCGGCTCACGCCGCTCCGCGCCGCCACCTCCCCGATGAGCAGGCCCTTGGGGTCCATGGCCAGAGGATAAGCCCTGCCCCAAGGGGCAAGGTCAAGTGGCGCGGCATGCTACTATCGACCACTGATGGCTGTCACGGGCCGGACGCTCGCCATTCTCGTCCTCGTCGCTCTGTGGGCGCTTGCCGTGCCGCTGGCGGTATCCTCCGGCGCCTGCATGGCGATGGGCGGCATGTGCGAGGGGCCGTGTGGCGCCTCGTCGTGCGTTGTCCTCGCGCCGACGTTGGGCGCCGCGCTCGCTGTCGTGGCGCTCGTGACGCCTCTCGCTGCCGACCGCTTTGTGAATGCCCCGCTCCTTCCGCCTGAGCTTCCTCCCAGACCTCCGCTCCGCTCCGCGTAGCTCGTAGTCTGCCCGCGTCCCGGAAGCGCTGAGCTCCGGGGATTCCGCGTGTCATGCGACATCCAGCGTGTCGACGTGCGCGCGGCGAGCCGTGCACGTGCCCGAACGAGGGAAACGCCCATGCGTCGAGCCATGAGGTCGTGGGGAATCGCTCCGGTATGATCAGCCGGCTCGTCGAGGCTTCGCTTCGCAACCGGTTTCTGGTGATCGGGACCTTGCTGCTCGTCGGCGGCTGGGGGTATTGGGCGCTGCTGACGACGCCGATCGACGCGATCCCGGACCTCTCCGACAACCAGGTGATCGTCTTCACGGATTGGCCGGGCCGCTCGCCCCAGGAGGTGGAGGACCAGCTCACGTACCCGCTCACCGTGAGCCTGCAAGGGCTGCCCGGCGTTCGCGTGGTGCGGTCGTCCTCGGCCTTCGGCTTCTCGATGATCAACGTGATCTTCGAGGACTCGGTGGACCTCTATTTCGCCCGCTCACGGGTGCTCGAGCGTCTGAATCTGCTCGCCAAGGCGCTCCCGTCCGGTGTCGTGCCGACGCTCGGGCCCGATGCCACCGGCGTGGGCCACGTCTTCTGGTACACGGTCGAGGGCAAGGGATACTCGCTGCGCGACCTCCGCTCGATCCAGGATTGGTTCGTCCGCTACCAGCTCAACTCCGTGCCCGGGGTCGCCGAGGTCGCGAGCATCGGCGGTACGGTGCGCCAGTACCAGATCGACGTGGACCCCCACCGCCTGCGCGGCTACAAGATCCCGCTCTCCGCCGTCATCGATGCCGTCATGCGCAGCAATCGCAACGTGGGCGGCAACGTGGTGGAGGCCGCCGGCACCTGGTCCGTCGTCCGGGGGCTCGGGCTCATCGAGAGTCTCCGCGACGTCGAAGACATCGTCGTCGGTGCGGAGAACGGCGTGCCGATCTTCGTCCGCCAGGTGGCGGCGGTGAAGATCGGCGACGCCTTCCGCGCGGCCGCGCTGGTGAAGGGCACCGACGAGGCCGTGGGCGGTGTGGTGGTCGCCCGGTACGGCGTGAGCACGGTCGACGTGATCCGCCGCGTGAAAGAAAAGGTCCAGGCGCTCCAGGCCGGGCTGCCGCCGGGCGTTACGATCGTGCCCTTCTACGACCGCTCGGCGCTGATCGAGCGCGCCGTGAACACACTCAAGCGCGCCCTCATCGAGGAGACGATCGTCGTGACCATCGTGAACATCGTCTTCCTCCTGCACCTCCGCTCGGTGCTGATCGTCACCCTCCCTCTGCCCCTGGCGGTGCTCACGGCGTTCCTCTTCATGCGCTACCTCTCCATCAGCTCCAACATCATGTCGCTGGCCGGGATCGCCATCGCCATCGGCGTGCTGGTGGACGCGGCGATCGTCGTCACCGAGAACGCCCTCCGCTACCTGGAGAAGCAGGGTGTGGATCCGCGGGATCGTCGGCAAGTTCTGGGGACGGTGCTCGAGGCCACCAAGCTCGTCGCCCGCCCGATCTTCTTCTCGATGACGATCATCATCCTGGCCTTCATCCCGGTCTTCGCGCTCACGGGCCAGGAGGGCAAGTTGTTCCACCCGCTCGCCTACACCAAGACGTTCGCCATGGTGGGGGCGACGGTCCTGTCCGTCACGCTGGTACCGGTGTTGTGCAGCCTGCTCATCGCCGGACGCGTCCGGGGCGAGGAAGCGAACCCCGTGATGCGGCCGCTCGTGTGGGCCTACCGGCCGGTGCTCGACTTCGCCCTGCGGCGCCGTGCTCTCACGCTGGGCGTCGCAGCGCTGGTCGTGGTCGGAGCGCTGGCGCTCGTGCCACGGATCGGCACGGAGTTCATGCCGCCGCTGAACGAGGGTGACCTCATGTTCATGCCGGTCACCGATCCCGCGATCGGGCTCGGTCAGGCGGTGGAGATCGCCAAGAAACAGAACGAGGCGATCCGGAAGGTCCGCGAGGTCGCCTCCGTCGTGGCCAAGATCGCGCGGGCCGACACCTCCACGGACCCGGCGCCGGTGAACATGACGGAGACGGTCGTCAACCTGAAACCGGAGCGTGAGTGGCGGCCGGGCATGACGCGCGAGAAGCTCATCGGTGAACTGGACCAGGCCACGACGCTGCCCGGCGTATCGAACATCTGGACCCAGCCGATCATCAACCGAATCAACATGCTCACGACCGGTATCCGCTCCGAGGTCGGCGTGAAGGTCTTCGGCAACGACCTCGACGTCCTGCAGGAGCGGGCGCGGGCCATCGCCGACATTCTGCGTAGCATCCCGGGCGCGGCGGACGTCTACCCGGAGCAGGTGACGGGCGCGCCGTACCTCGACATCCGGGTGCACCGGGAAGCGGCGGCGCGCTACGGCATCACCGTAGGCGTCATCCAGGACGTAATCGAGACGGCGGTCGGCGAGACCAATCTCACGCTCACGATCGAGGGCCGCCAGCGCTTCCCGGTGCGGGTCCGCTACGCGCCGGAGTATCGGATCGATGCGCGGGCGCTGGGGAGCGTGCTCGTCACGGCGCCGAACGGCACTCAGGTGCCGCTCGGTCAGCTCGCGGACATCCGCCACGTCTCAGGACCCTCGATGATCTCGAGCGAGAACGGGCTGCTGCTGGTCACCGTCCTGCTGAACGTCCGCGGCCGGGACGTCGGCAGCTTCGTGGCGGAGGCGCGGCGGGTCCTCACCGAGCGCGTGGCGCTGCCGCAGGGCTCGTACATGGAGTGGAGCGGGCAGTACGAGAACGAGCGGCGGGCGCGGGAGCGCCTCGCGCTCGTCATCCCGGTCGTACTGATCGTCATCTTCGTGCTGCTCTACTTGACGTACCGGTCGTTCCTCGACGCCGCGCAGGTGCTGTCGGCCGTGCCCTTCGGCCTCGCCGGAGGCATCTACCTGCTCTACGCCCTCGGGTACAACTTCTCGGTCGCCGTCTGGGTCGGGTTCATCGCGCTCTTCGGCACGGCCGTCCAGACCGCGGTCGTGATGGTGATCTACCTCGAAGAGGCCGTGGCTCGGAAGCGTGCAGACTTGGGCGGCTCGCTGACGCGCGCGGCGCTGCTGGAGGCGGTGAAGGAAGGCGCGCTGCTCCGGCTCCGCCCAAAGGTGATGACGGTCTCGACCGTCGTGGCGAGTCTTCTGCCGATCATGTGGAGCCACTCGGCCGGTGCCGAAGTGATGAAGCCGCTGGCGACGCCGGTCCTCGGCGGCATGGTGAGCTCGCTGGGACTCGTGCTGATCGTCACGCCGGTGATCTTCTACTGGCTCCGCGAGCGTGAGCTGCGGCAGGCGGAAGCCGGGGAGCGGGCCCAATAACGGACGCAAAGGAGAAGAGAACCATGACGCGAGTGATGGCGGTGGTAGCGCTTGTGGCCGCGATCGGCTGGGTCGGCATGGCGTGCGCCGGCGAGAAGACGATCGCCACGCAGAAGACCAAGGACGTGGTCGTCACGCTGAAGAGTGAGGCCCAGGAGTGGAAACAAGGGAAGAACAGTTTCGTGATCGAGTTCACGTCGCCTACAGACACGAAGCCGCTGGACGTCGGCAAGGTGACGCTCAACACGAGCATGACCATGCCGGGGATGGCGCCGATGGTGGCCGGCGCGACGGTCACGCCGGACAAGACGCCGGGGCGCCACCTGGGCACCATCCAGTTTCCCGACCGTGGCACCCGGCTGGTGACGGTGACGTGGGACGGCCCCGCCGGCCAGGGCTCGACCAAGTTCGCCGTGCCCGTGCGCTGAGCCATGCGGGGCCGACGGTTGATCTCGACCATCGCTCTGCTGGGGCTGCTCGCCCCGGCCGGCCCGGTGCCGGCACAGACGCCCGAGTCTCTTCCCTCTCTCAGCGTCGACGAGCTGATCGTCCGCGCGCTCGCGGACAACCCGGAGCTGCGTGCGGCGCGCGCCGAGATCGACGCAGCGATGGGCCGGCTTCGGCAGGCCGGCCTGCGGCCGAACCCCATGCTCGAGCTGGGCGGCCAGAAGGCGCTGAGCCCCGATAACAATCTGACGATCGGTCTGACCGTGCCGCTGGATCTGAACGGGCGCAAGGAGGGGCGCATCGGCGTCGCCGAGCGCGAGCTTCAGCTGAAGCGCGCCCAGGTGCGGGACCGCGAGCGGCGGCTGGCCGCGGACGTCAGGATGAAGGCCGGCGAGGTCATGGCGGCCCGGCGGAATCTCGGCGTGACCGATGATCTGCTTCGCGTGAACCGCGACGCGCTCCGCCTGATCCAGGATCGCGTCCGGCAAGGGGCCGCGCCGGCCCTGGACGAGAACCTGATGCTCGTCGAGGTGAGCCGGCTCGAGGCCAGCCGCCAGATGCTCGCGAGCCGACTGGAGATCGCAACGCTCCAGCTCAAAGCGCTGGTCGGCGTCGCGGCCGAGACACTGCTGAGTGTCCGCGGCGAGCTGGCGCCGCCGGCGCCGCCGATGGAGGCGGCGGAGGCGTTGCGGCAGGCGCTGGCCACACGCCCGGATCTCGAGGCCGCGCGGGCCGAGGTGTCGATGGGCGTGGCGAAGATCCGCAAGGAGCAAGCCGACGGGCGGTGGGACGCGAGCGTCAACGTCGGATATCAGCGGCAGGACGTCGGCTTCGATCTGAACGGCCTGACGGCGAGCGGCGCGACGCGACCGATCCAGGACGTCTTCCACTACTTCGGCGCCGGCGTGAGCATCACGCTGCCCGTGCGGAACCGCAACCAGGGCAACATCGCCGCCGCCGAGGCCGAGGCGAAGGCCGCCGGGCGGCGGCTCGAATTCGCCGAGTTGATCATACGGCAGGAGGTCGGCGCCGCATTCGCGCAGTACGAGGCCGCCCGCCGGGCGCTCGAGATCTATGAGCGCGGCGTCCGGGACATCGCGGCGAAGAACCTGAGCGTCGTCCGCCAGACGTACCAGCTGGGTCGAGGCACGCTGCTCGACGTCGTCGCCGAGCAGCGGCGTTACATCGAGGTCGAGAACGGCTACACGGACACGCTCAAGCAGGTGTATGACGCATCCGTCGACATCGCGCGTGTCACCGGCGTGACGGAGCCGGAGGCGGTGCGATGAGCATGGATCGCGAGCCTCTGCGCGAGGTGGGCCGCCGGCTCCGACGCTCTGTCGTGTGGGCGGGAGCGGCCCTGGCACTGCTGCTCGCGGGCGCCGCGGTCGGGGTGATGTGGAGCGAGCGTCACGTCGCGACGAACGCCCGCGCGACGGGCGCCGGGGCGCGCGGGATGCCGGGAACGGTGCCCACCGGCGTGGGCGGCGGCGCGAGGGGCGACGAGCCGTTCGAGGTCTTCCTGACGCCGGGGGCCGTCGAGCGGGCCGGCATCAAGACGGCCGAGGTCATTGCCGAGGCGAGAGCGGACGGCGTCACCGTGCCCGGCACGGTCGCATCGAATGCGTACCGAGACACCAAGGTCAACGCGCTCGTCGGCGGCATCGTCCGTCGGGTGTCGGTCGAGCTCGGCTCGACCGTGCGGCAGGGCCAAGCCCTCGCCGTCATCTTCAGCTCGGACCTGTCCGATGCCCAGACGCGGTACCTCTCGATGCGCGCGATGCTCGAGGCCGATCGTCAGAAGCTCCAGCGCGCGGAGAAGCTGGTAGGGCTCGGCGCGGCCAGCCGGCAGGAGCTTGAAGAGGCGAAGGCCGTCCATGCCAGTCGCGAGACCGAGCTGGCGGCGGCCCGTCAGCGGCTGCTGCTGCTCGGCCTCTCGAGCGAGCGCGTCGCCACGCTGGAGGACGCTTCGCAGGTCGTCTCCGAGGTCACCGTGGTGTCGCCGGCCGACGGCGTGGTCGTCACGAGAGGCGTGAACCCGGGCCAGGTGGTGAACGCCGGCCAGGAACTGTTCGTCGTGACGGATCTGAGCACCGTGTGGGTCATCGGCGACCTCTACGAGCAGGCCTTTCTCGCCGTGCACGTCGGTACTGAAGCCACCGTGACCGCGACGTCAGCGCCGAACCTCGGGCTGCGTGGCCGCGTGGCCTACATCGACCCACGAGTGGATCCCGCCACGCGCACGGCCAAGGTCCGGGTGGAGGTGCCGAATCGTGACGGCGGCCTCCGGCTC
>WNFJ01304405.1_pt1 | contig 45319 bp, 30 predicted proteins | sample 5400461 | NCBI WGS metagenome assembly WNFJ01 (sample SAMN13153349, study PRJNA577476) | soil metagenome | isolation source: 115 cm saprolite on Douglas fir-dominated hillslope | place: USA:California | collected 2013-09-17
TCGGCGCTGGCGCAATCCGCAGCGCCCTGAGGACCCGGCGGATAGTTGAGGCACCGACCCGGTGGCCGAGCTTGAGCAGTTCGCCCTGGATCCGCTGGTGGCGCAGATCGGCCGTCTCCTGGCCGGCCGCGAATCGCGGCAACATCGTCAGGTCACGAGATGGCTAGGGCAGTTGCCCCCAGTCGAGGTAGCGCTCGGCCAGGTGGTAGACGCTGGCGAGCAAGCCCAGCCGGTTGGCCTTGACGGCAGGGTCGTCGGCCATGACGAGAACCTGGTCGAAGAAGTCGTTGATGGGCCCGGTGAGGGCCGATGCTGCGGCGGCGAAGTGCCGCAGGTCTGTGTCCGGGCCGGTTGCCTCGCTGATCTTGTCGAGGGCTGCCTGGAGGGCGTGTTCCGCTGGGCTGTCGAACAGCGTGGGGTCGAAGCTGAGAGAAGTGACGGCGGGGAGGATGCGGCGTACCCGCTGGATGGCAGCGGCCAGTTCCTGGCCTTCCGGGGTCCGCAGGAGTCCTGCTAGCTGCTGCAGGGTCTGCTCGGCTCGTGCGGGTGTGTCGACCAGGGGTCTGACGGCGCGGATGCTGGCGGCGGGGTGGCCCTGGTCGAGCATCAGCTGGTCGAAGCGCCGGCCGACGAAATCCAGCACGTCTTCGGGGAGCTGCCCCCCGGCGGGGACGGGCTGGAGGGCTGCGGCGATGGCGAGCCCTTCAGTGATGGCGAGCTGGCTGAGGCCGGGATGGGTCCGCAGGATGGCGAGCAGGCCGAGTGCGGCGCGGCGCAGGCCGAACGGGTCGGAGCTTCCGGTGGGCTCGGCTCCGATGGCAAACAGGCCGGTGAGCAGGTCGAGGCGGTCGGCGAGCGCGAGGATCGCGCCAGGACGGCTGCGCGGGAGAGTGTCGCGGGCGTGGCGCGGGAGTTCCGCTTCGAAGAGGGCCTCGGCGACAGCGGCCGGCTGGCCCGCGTGGCGGGCGTATTCGCGGGCCATGACCCCGGCCAGGCTGGGCAGTTCGGTGACCATGGCGGATCCGAGGTCGAATTTGGCCAGTTCCGCTGCCGGCCGCAGGACGGCCCGCTCGTCGTCGGGCAGGCCGACGCGGTCGGCGAGGGCAGCGGCGAGTGCGGCTATGCGGGAGGCGCGATCGGCGACCGATCCGAGCTGGGTTTCGAAGGTGAGCTGAGCGAGGCGGCTCTTCATTTCGTCCAGCGGCCTGGCCAGCTCGGCTCGCCAGAAGAACGCGGCGTCCTCGTAGCGGGCGCGCAGCACGGCCTCGTTGCCGGCCCGGACCAGATCATGGTCGCATTCACCGTTGGCGATAGTGATGAAGTGCGGCAGCAGCTCGCCGCTCGCCGCGCGAAGCGGCAGGTAGCGCTGGTGCTTTTTCATCACGGTGGTGAGGATGTCGGCAGGCAGGTCAAGGTAGCTGGTGTCGAAGGAGCCGAGGATGGCGACGGGGTCTTCGACCAGGTTGGTCACCTCATCGATGACTGCGTGCTCGCTCTCGGGGTCGATCTGGCCGCCCGCGGTCAGGGCGAGTTCGGCGGCCTCGGTGAGGATCCGGCTGCGGCGCACGCTGGCGTCGGGCTCAATCTTGTGTGCGCGCAGCGCCGGCAGGTACCCGGCGGCGTCGGTGACCGTGATGGCAGGCTCGGGCGCGGTGCGGTGGACCCAGGTGAGGCGGCCGGATGCGATGCCGGCGATCGTGAAGGGCACCGGGTGCGGCCCGAGCAGGGCGAGTACCCAGCGGATGGGCCTGCTGTAGGACAGGCCGGGCGCGTTCCAGCGCATGTTCCGCTCGGCGCGCAGGTCGGCTACCACGGCGGGGAGCACGGCGGCCAGCACCTGCGCGGCGGGCCGTCCCGGGACGTGCTTGATGAACCCCGTGTACGTGCCGCCGTTGAATGTCAGCGGGCGCAGGCCGGTCACGTCGATGCCCTGCCCGCGGGCGAACCCGAGGGCGGCATTGGTCGGGTTGCCGTCAGCGTCATATGCGGCTGACAGCCGCGGGCCGCGGATGGCCTGCTCTTCGTCGTCCTCGCATGGCTGGACGCCGGCGACGATGGCGGCGATCCGGCGCGGGGCCGACAGCACGGTGATGTCGCCATGCCGCAGCCTGGTGGCGGCTAGTCTCTCCACCAGAGATGCCCGGATCGCCTCGGCAGCCCGGGTAACCTCGGCGGGCGGCAGCTCTTCTACGCCGATCTCGAACGCCAGGTCCGCCGGGGCGTCGAGGCTGGGCATCGGCGCCGTGACTTCCTCCGGGGCGCTGGGCGATGCCGTGGCCGTGCCGAGGGGGTAGCCGAGTTCCGCGCGGCGCTGCGCCCACAGTTCCGCGACGCCGTGAGCGAGGTTGCGCATCCGGGTGAACGCCTGGGCCCGCTCGGTGGTGCTGATCGCGCCCCGCGCGTCCAGCACGTTGAACGCCTGCGAGCACTTCAGCACGCAGGCGTGCGCGGGAACGGGCAACCGCGCGTCGATGAGCCGCCCGGCTTCGGCGGCGTAGGTATCGAACAGCGCCCGGTTGGCCGCGATGTCGGCCTCGTCCAGGTAGTAGCGGCTCATCTCGTACTCGGCCTGGCCGAACGCCTCGCCATAGGAGATCCCCGGAGCGTACGCGATGTCCTCGAAATGGCTCACGCCCTGGAGCGCCATGATGATGCGCTCCATCCCGTAGGTGATCTCCACCGACACCGGGTCGAGTGTCATCCCGCCGGACTGCTGGAAGTAGGTGAACTGGGTGATTTCCAGGCCATCGAGCCACACCTCCCAGCCCAGTCCCCAGGCGCCCAGCGCGGGGGACGCCCAGTTGTCCTCGACGAACCGCACGTCATGCGCGCAGACGTCAATGCCGAGCGCGGAGAGACTGCCGAGGTACAGCTCCTGGGGATCGCCGGGCTCGGGCTTGAGGATGACCTGGAACTGGGTGTGGGTCTGCAGCCGGTTGGGATTGTCGCCGTACCGGCTGTCGTCGGGCCGCACGCTCGGCTCCGCATAGGCGACCCGCCACGGCTCGGGGCCCAGGACGCGCAACGCGGTCGCCGGGTTGAGTGTCCCCGCCCCGACCTCGGTGTTCATGGGCTGCACGATCATGCAACCATGCCCGGTCCAGTACCGCGTCAAGGTGATCAGGGCATCTTGCATCGTGAGCATGACTTTAAGACCTCGAAGCGGAATGGCTGGGTGTGCGCCGCGCTGGCGAACTTGAGCGAAGGCACCGCTGGGCAATTCCTGGAGTCTATCCAGCCCTGTCGGCCCGTTGCCGGCTGTCTGGAGTGATCTGCTGACGCTGTGCATGGCGCCGGATGGGGTGTTCCGGGGAGGGCAGCGGTTCATGGGGCGAGAACGGGATGGCGGCCTTTCCCGACGCGGCGGCTATAGGCCCACTCCAGGGTGTGGTCCGTGCAGGTGATCGCCTGGGTGACCCAGTGGCTGGAGTAGGCGCGGCGGGGGCGCGGCGAGGTGTTCGGCCCGGAGGAGTGCAGGGTGAGCGGGTGGTGGAAGGCCACGCCGCCGGACGGCACGACGGCGCAGCGCTCGCGTGACCAGTCCACGGACCTGGCCTGGGCCGGGTCGGGGATGGCGTTGTGCCCGGCGCCGGGCATGGGGGCGTGGGTAAGGGCCGGGCCGCGGTGGGAGCGGTCGATGTAGCGCAGGCAGCCGTTGTCCTCGGCGGCGTCATCGAGCGCGATCCAGGCGCCGATGGCCTCATCGAGGGGCGTTACCTGCAGGTGCGGCTGGTCTTGGTGCCATGGTTTGGCGGACCCGAACCGCGCGGGTTTCAGGAAGATCTGATCACGCACCAGGTACGCGGGATGACCGATGAGTTCACTGATCAGCGACTGCAGGTGGCCGTCGAGGACGAAGGAGCGGAACTCGGCGTGCTTGGGGAACGCCCAGTCGATTTTGCGCGGCGCGAACTGACCGGCAGCGGAGGCATCGGCGGTCATCGGCGTGGCGGGATTGCCGCTGAGTTCCAGCTTGCTGACCTGGCCGGCGATCTCGGCGATGCGCGCCACCCGGGCGCGGCTGAACACCTCAGGAACGACCACCCAGCCGTGTTCCCAGTAGTGCGTGACGTGATCCATCGCCTTCCCTTCCCTGGCCGGCGATCAGGAGGTCATGGGCTGCGGTGCGGGTAGGGTTCCTGCCCGAGGGTGCGGCTGTACCCGTAGGCCAGTGCGCTGGTCCCGCAGGTCACCCGGCCGGTCACCCAGTGGCAGGAGTAGGCGCGCCGCCATTCGCTGGAGCGGTTGGCCGCTGACCCGTGCAGCGCCTGGCTGTGGATGACGAGGACGCTTCCCTTGCCTGCGGGCACAACCGATTCCTGGCTCATGTCGAGCGCGGATGCGTCCGGGACAAGGTGGTACGGGGCTCCGGGGACCGGCTTGTGGTCCAGCAGCTCATGGTGGGAGGCGTCGATGAAACGCAGGCACCCGTTGTCTTCGCTCGCGGGATCCAGCGCGACCCATGTCACGAGCATGTCGCCGGGCGGGTCGAACAGCAGGGCCGCGTTTTCCTGGTGATACGGCTTCTCGGTGCCGAACCCCGGTGGTTTGCAGAACACCTGATCGCGGATCAGGTAGGCGCGGCGGCCGAGGAACCCGGCCGCGATACTCGCCAGCCGCGGATCGAGCGCGAAGGCCCGGAACCTGGCGTGCTTGAGGAACGGGTAGTCAATCTTCCGGGGCTGAAGCTCACCGCTGGGGGACGCGTCGAACTGTGAACCGCTCGCCCGGGTGCGCAGCGAGTTCGGCGGCGCTGACCCGCATGGCGGTGGCCGAGACCCGGTCGGCCTCGCGCTCGGAGAACACCTCAGGGATCACTGCCCAGCCGCGTTCCTGGTACTGGCGCACAGCGCCGGCCGGGATTCCCGCGATAAACGGGGCTGCGGCGGTCACGGCAGGTCCCATCGAGCCGTGTCCTGCTGGTAGATGCGGGTGACGGCGCCGGGGTCGGTGATGAACGAGCGCAGCCGGGCGTGGTAGGCCGGCCAGTTCCGGCGCAGCAGGCCCGCCGGGTCGGTGACCAGCCATGACAGCAGCGTTTTCGCTGGCAGGTCACAACCCTCAAGGCCCTGGTCATAGGCCAGGGCGTACAGGCGGCACCCGCCCCCGCACACCGCCAGCAGCGGGCATGTGTGGCAGGCCATCGTGGCGGTGTCCAGGCCAGCCAGCGGCAGGTCCGCCTCGAAGCCCTCGCCCAGGTGAACACCACTGCGGCCTGATCCGATCGTCAGGTCCGGGGCAAGCTCGGTCAGGATCGGGCACTGGGTGACATCGCCGGTGGCTTTCACTGTCACGAGGTACTGGTCCTCCCGGCAGGGATGCCCGCCGCCGAAGGCGGTCAGCGCGGCGGGGTTGCGCAGCAGGGATGTCATCAGGTAGTTGCCCATCCGCACATCGAAGGGGAACTCGCTGGCGGCGTGGGCTTCCAGGATGGCCTGGTAGTAGCGCAGCCCGAGCGCGGGGCTGGGGCGGGTGCCCAGGAGCTGCCGCCGCCTGGCGGGGGTGCGGGCCCGCTCGCCGTCGCCGTGGTGGACCGGGACGGCCATGCGGACGTTCCATGCCTTGATGCCGCGGTACTGGCGCAGGTAGTCCCCGATCTCCAGGACGGCCTCCACGGGCTGGGCGTGGAAAAGGTTGGTGGTGAACACCAGCGGGTAACCTGCCGCGTCGAGGTCACGGATCGGCAGGTACGGGTCGGCCAGATTCCGGTACCCGGGGCGGATCCGGTCCAGCAGGTCGCCGCGCAGGGCGTCAAGGCTGATCCGGAAGACCGTCGTGCGGGGAATCGCGGCCAGGACGCGGTCGCGGATCTGCTCGGTGAGGAACGTCGCGTTGGTGGAGACCGACGCGATCGTCACCCGGCGTTCGGAAAGCTCGCGGGCGAGGTCGAAGAACGCGTCGGCGAAGTGGGCGGAGAACACCTCGCCGCCAGTGATGGATACCGACTTGATCCCCCCTGCGCGGACCTGGTCCAGGATGGCGGCGAACTGCTCGCGGGGCCATCGTGAGGACCGGTCGCCGTGGTAGCAGTGGGGGCACTGGCCGTTGCAGGCGGCTGTGGGCTCCAGGACGGCGTGGTGGCGGCCGGGCAGGATGGAACCCTCGCAGCGCTGCCCCTGATCTACCAGTTCGAGGAAGCGCCGGTACTCGGCGCGGGCGAGCTGGTCGCTCAGGCCGTACCGGGCCGCGACCTGGTATATGGCTTCGTCGGTGTCGCCGTGGCGGCGGAAGATCCCGAAAAAGACGACGCCGCTGGGGTTGAGGACGAGCTTGCGCCCGGAGACGGCGTCGGCCAGGACGTTCCCGTCGTGCAGGGTGAGCTGTTCGAGCAGCCCGGCGGCGTCCACGCGGGCGTCACCTCCCCCCGGCCGTGATGACCGGAAGCAGCCGGCGGCCGGGCGGCGCGCCGGGATAGCTGCGTACCTTGCCCAGATGGCAGCCGCCCTGGCAGGCGGCGAACTGCCCGCATCCGGCGCACGCCGGGTGGGCGGGCTGCAGTGCTTCGCGGACCGTCGGGATGATCCGCTCCCGCCAGACCTGGCCGATGCCCTCGGTGAGGTCGCCGGCGTAGACGGCGCTGTGCGGGCAGTGCCGCAGGCGCCCCTCGTGGGAGACCGACATCCACAAGACACCTGCGGCGCAGTGGTCGTCGAACTCTTCGGCGACCCGGTCACCGATGGGAACCGGCTCGGTTTCCAGGCAGTGCCGCGGCGCGCACGGGACACGGAAGCTGACGGCCCCGCCCGTGGCCTGAGTGCATTCCCCGATCAGGTTCTGCACGGCCCGCAGCGCGACCGCCCGGCGGGGGTCCTGCGCGCCGTAGGGAATATACGGCATGAAAGACGCATGCCGCACGCCCAGCCCGGCCAGCCGGGTCACCAGCCCGGGCACCTCGCCGATGTTCTCCGCGCTTACCAGGCACTCGGGCAGCACGGTCATTCCCGCCCCCAGCCCGGCCCGGATCGCATTCATCGCGTGCTCGAAGGCCCGGGGGTTGGCCGTCATCCGGTTATGCGTCGCCGCGAGGCCGTGAACCGACACCAGCAGCACGCGGACACCGCTGCGGGAAAGGAAGGACGCCATGGACTGGTCGATGAGCGTGCCGTTGGAGAACAGCTCGATATCGAACCCTTTCTCCCCGGCGTAGGCGATGATCTCCCGGAACTGGGGGTGAAGCGTCGGCTCTCCCCCCGAGAAGCGGATGCGCAGGCAGTCGTTCGCGGCGGCCTCATCAAGGATCCGCCGGGCCGCCTCGATGGGCAGGTGCAGGCCGTCACCGGCTCCACCTGTGACGCTCCGGGCGCGGCGCCCGTAGTCGTCAGGGACTTTCCACACGTTGTAACAGAAGTCGCAGTGCCAGTTGCACACCTTCGTCAGCTCTACCTCGATGACGAGGGGGAAGGCCAGGTCCGCGGCGGCCCATCCCGGCGGCGCCCCGCTCTTGCGCGTGGAGTGCGGACGGGTGTGGGCTAAGACGGTCCGGCTCCAGAAGCGGGCAAGCTCGCCCGCGGCGAAATCCTGAGTGACGCCAAGGTGCCTGGCGACCGCTGACGCTGGCTCCGGGCTGCTGAACGTGCAGGACACGAAGGTAGCCGCCGTCTCGTTCAGCCGGTGCTCCAGGCCGTGACGCCGGTCGTACAGGAGGCTCAGCTCGGGGCGGAACGTGAACCTGCGGCGAAGCTCAGCCGTGTCCGGCAGCAGAGGTTCAGGGGACATGGCGTCGCCTCAGGCCGGCCGGATCCGGGGCCTTCCGGCCGGAAGGCCCCGGTATCTGAACCATCACCCGCAGGTCAGAACGAGCACTGCGGCGGCAGGTTCTCGGTGACATCCGCATCCGGCGGGACGTAACCCTCGGGCGCCTCCGTGGCAGCGCCAGCGGGGTCGCCGATGCCGGCCAGGTCGCCAATGCTGACCGGGCCCAGGTCACTGGTGCGGACGTCTTGCTGCGTGGCCACTATTTCCTCCTGTACCGCTGGCGCCAGCCGATGGCGGCAGCTCGTAAACGGTGCTGATGGTCCTGCTGGTGGCACTTCCAGTTCACTCAGGCGACCCGGCCTTGTATAGGGAGTCCGGGCGTCAAGACTGTCAACTCGGTGCCGATCGGGCGATGTGCGGTGCGTCCTGGCCTGTTAAGAAGGAGCGAGGGCAGTCCACCGGAAGGGACGGGACGTGAAGCAGGAGGCAGGCAACGAGGTCCTGGCTGCCCTGCTGATGGAGCTGGGCTGGAGCCCGCGTGCCCTGGCCCGCCGGATCAACCGGGTGTCCGGCGTCGGCACTGTCGCGGAGACCGCCCCTTACCACTGGCGCGACGCCGGCCGCGTGCCCCGGCCGCCGCTGCCGGCGCTTGCCGCGTGGGTGCTCGCCCGCGAACTCGGCCGCCCAGTCACCATCGCCGAGCTGTGGCAGGGCCGCGCCGCTGACTCACCGCTGACGCTGCCCGCCGATGTAGAGATGGACCAGCCCTGGACCCGCGCAGGGGCGCTATCGATCATCGAGGACTGGGTGGTGTCCGGGCTGCTGGACCGCCGCTTCTTCCTGGCCGTCTCCGCCAGCGCCCTGACCGCCCTCGCGTCCGGCTACCCTGCGCCCGCGCCCGGCGGCCTTCCGCGTGCCCTCGCCGGCCAGCCTGCCGGCCATCCGCTGCTAGAGCAGATTGAGCAGAGCATCCCGCTGCTGCAGCGCCTCGACGACGCCAACGGAGGAGGAACCCACCTGGCGTACGTCGGCGCGCAGTTCCGGGCGGTCGCGTTGCTGGTCCGCCAGGGAGGCCACCCCGATCCGGTGGACCGGCGCCTGTTCGCGGCCCTGGCTGAAATCGGGCAGCTCGCGGGCTGGATGGCCGTCGACGCTGGCCGGCACGGCCTGGCCCAGCGCTACTTCTTCACCGCGCTGCGGGCCGCCCACGAGGCTGGCTACCGGTCGATGGCCGCCCACGTGCTCGCCGACCTCGCCTTCCAGGCCGCCACCTGCGAGCACGCCGCTGACGCGATCGGCCTGGGCGAGGCCGCCTCCGGCGCAGCCTCCGGCATGCCCGCCACGGTGCGTGCCTCGGTGGCCACCCGGCTGGCCTACGGCTACGCCATCGCCGGGCGGATGAGCGACTTCGAGCGCGCCTACCACTCTGGCCTCGACACCCTGGCCCGCTGCAATAACAGCGAAGAGCCCGCCTGGATGTACTTCCTGACGCCCAGCCACCTGGACACCCAAGCCGGATACGCGCTGACCCACGCTGGTGTCCTGGCCCAGGACGCGGACGACCAAGGTGCGGCCCGGTTGCTGCTGAGCCGGGGAAGCCAGCTGTTACGCACCGGCGCGCACACGATCCCCTTCGATCACGTCGCCCAGCGCCGCGCCCTGTTCGAGGGCGCCTGGCTGGCTGTTGCCGCCGCCAGCCAGGGCGACCTCGAACAGGCGTGCTCCATCGGGCAGGTCGCCGTGGCGCGCACCCAGACTGTCCGCTCGCACCGGAGCACCGAGGTGCTGGGCGTCCTGGCCCGGCGGCTGCGGCGGCGCAGCCGCAACGAGCACGTCGCGGGCTTCCTGCCCGCACTGGAGACCGCGCTGGCCGGCCAGGCAGAGCCTGCCTGACAGCGGTACCGTCGAAGGCATGGGCGGACCCGGCACCGGGGATGTGGCCGTGCTCGGCGCGGGCGTGATCGGCTTAACGACGGCCGTCACCCTCGCCGAGAGGGGGCACCGTGTGCTCGTGCGCACCGCCGAGCCCCCGGGGGCCACGACCTCAGCCGCTGCCGGGGCATTGTGGGGCCCGTGGCTCGCCGAACCGCGCGACCGCGTGCTCGGATGGGCCAGGCACACCCTGGATGTCCTTACCCGGCAGGCCACCCAGCAGGGCACGGGCGTGCGCATGACCGCCGGGAAAGACATCTCCGCCAGCCATCATCAGCCGCCCGGCTGGTTCAGCCTGCTTCCGGACGCCCGGCCCTGTGCCCCCGGGGAACTGCCAGCCGGCTACCCCCACGGAGTCCTCTACACCGCGCCGCTGGTAGACATGCCTGCCTACCTCAGCTACCTCACCCAGCGCCTGCACGCCGCTGGAGGCACGATCGAGATCAGTCCCGTCGCCACCCTGCAGGAAGCCGCGCCGCTCGCGCCGGTCGTGGTCAACTGCACTGGCATGGGAGCGCGTGCCCTCGCCAGCGACGACACACTCGGCCCGGTCCGCGGCCAGCATCTCGTCACCACCAACCCCGGCATCAGCCAGTTCACCGAGGTCGACACCGGTGACTCACCCGACCTGATCGCCATCTACCCCCACGCAGACCACCTCGTACTCGGCGGCACCGCCGAACCCGGACGCTGGGACCGGGAACCCTCCCCGCAGACCGCTGCGGCCATCCTCGCCCGCTGCACCGCCATCGAACCCCGGCTCCGTACGGCCGAGATCACCGGGCACCGCGTGGGCCTTCGCCCCACCCGAGACGAGGTCCGCCTCGAAGAACAGGCGGGCATCGGCCATGCACGGGTCATCCACAGCTACGGCCACGGCGGAGCCGGCGTCAGCCTGGCCTGGGGCTGCGCACACGAGGTCGCCACCTTGATCGACGCGCCTGCATAACGGCACCCGCCCAGCCGGGACACAGCATCGTCGCTGCCTTCGGTGTTCTGCGGGTGTGAGACGCGAATTTAGGTGCTGGGAGTTGGAGCTGGTGGCTGCGTTGTCTGGTTGTGGATCAAACAACCAACAGGAGGTACGGGCGACTGGTCCCCTGCCGGCTGAGCTGGAGGCTCTGGCGGCGGACCTGGCTGTCGTTGACCTCGCAGTCCTGTCACAGGCGTCTGATGTACTGGTCGGGTGCGTATGCAGGAGTTCGATGAGGCAGTCGAGATGGGGAAGGCGAACGCGGAGGCTATCGAACTGATGCGGCGCCACTGCCGTCACGCCCGCATCGAAGCCGTCGGTGGTAACAGCTTTGTCGGGTCGCTGCTCGGCCTTCCGATGGGTGCACTCGAAGTGCGCTGCGAGCACGCCTCACCGCCTCGTACTCAGGGGCACCAGGCTCTGGAGCTGGCCATCGAGTTCTATGAGGCTAACTGCACTGCCTGCCCGTACCGCGATGCCACGGGCGAGCTGCCCAGCCTGGCCACTGTGGCGGGAGAGCGCGCTACAGAGGAATCGGCCCGGAAGGCGGCGGCGCAGCAGGCTGCCAACGAGAGGGCCCGGCGGCATCGCGAGCGCCGCGAGCGGCGTCACCAGCTTCTGGCCGGCGAGGGTCATGTTGTTCGTGATCTCGCTGACGCCCTGGACCGCATCGACCGTGCCGAGCCTCGGACCGAGCCGCCCAGTCCTGAGGAGGCCCGGGCTGCCCGGCAGGTCATCGATGCTGCCCGGGGCGCTCCGGAGTTGTTCCGCCCTATCCTGGTGGACAGCCTGCTCGAACTGGCGGGCGACGCTGCAGATCCGACTGCTTTCGAAGCCCTGACGGTCCTCGTCCGATCGGGTCACTGCCCGCCTCGCCGGGCGCTCGATGCCGTGCGCGCCGTTCTGCGATGTCACCGGTCCGTCGATGCAGGCGATCTTCTGGCCGTGCTGGAGCCGGACCTGCGGCCCGGGGATCTGCCAGACATCCTGGATCAGCTCATTGCCCTGGCCTCAGGAGAGGAACCTGGCCTTGCGCCTGGTCCCTGGAGTCTGCCGTCCTCGCCCGACGGTCTGGTCGCGGCGTCGAATGTCGATCTGCCCGCCGTTACCCGGCGGATCGTCGAGCATCTCGCCAGCGATGACGAGTCCACCAGGGAGGCGGGCGCCGATGCCGCTCGGGTATTGCTCGCCTTTGACGCCATGCGGGTCATCGCCCTCGGGCGTCCGTTGGCCGCGAACGTTCGCGGTCCTGAAAGTGGCTACTCCGGCTATCCCCATCCGGCGTCAGCGGCCCTGCGTGCCCTCGCCGAGGCGTGGCGTGGCCAGCCCGAGCTGACCCGCCGGATTGTCGAAGCTCAAGCAGCAGAGTCCGGGCAAGAGGCGCGTGGCGAGCTGTCCAGGGTGCCGTGGTTCTTGCAGCGGTTCCGGGAGCCGTGGGATGCGTCATCTCCCAGGACGTCGGAGGCCATCAGCTTCATCGTCCGGCGTGCCGGCGGGGACTGGGGCGATGGGGCGGCGGACCACGCCGCCGAGCATCTCACCAGCCTCGCCCGCGAGATCCCCGAGGCCTTGGCCGCCCACGTCGACGAGATGCTCGGCGCGATCCTGGCGTTGTGCGCGCCGGACCGGGACGCCCCGGCCGCAACCGACCCGGGCGTGCCACCGGTTCAGGCAGCCCTGGAACGTGAATCGCTGCGCATATGCCGTGACGCCCGCCGGCGTCGCCTCGCCGAGACCGTCGGGTCCTGCGCGTCGGTCAACCCCGCGACCGTGCTTGCCTCGGTGCAGGGCCTGTTCTCCGCCACGACCGGTGACGAGCGCCACGACCGGGCTGTCCGGACCACCATGCTGTACGCCCTGAAGGCTGCGGTCTCGCCCGAGACGCTGCGGGACATCCTCCCGATCACCTACACCGCGCTGCTCGACGGCGACCAGGCCGTCCGTAGTGGCGGCATCGATCTCTGGGCCGCCTGCGTTCCCGTCGCCGATTCGCTGCCGGCCGAGCTTACGGAGCTGTCGGTCCCGCTCCTCCAGGACCGCTACGTGATCGTCCATAAGCGGATGCTGGAGCAGATACCTCGCCTGTCCTTGCCGGCGGACATGGTGCCGAGGCTGCTGCCGATCGTCTACGGCTGGGTGGGGACCTACTCCGGCAAGCCCGACCCCGACGTCCTGGAGCAGGCCCTCTGGGCGCTGCGGTCCCTGGCCGACAACCTCGACGAGTCGCAGGTCACCGAGTGGTTCAGCGTCGCGCTGGCCTACGTTGGCCAGTGCGGACCGTACGGCCGTGAGCGATTGCTCACGGCGTGGTGGCCGGACGAGCTTCGCAGTCACACGGCCTGGACCAGGGCGGCGCTCGCCACCGTCGCCAGCCCGGAGCTGATCGACTACTACAACCAGCGCCACGAACCCCTTCTCCAAGCGCTCATGGACTGGCCCCAGCTCTTGGCCGATGTGCCGCTGGCTGAGATCGAGCCGCTGAGCAGCGTTCATGACGCGGCGTACCCATGGCGTGCCCTGGAGCCGGTCGAGCTTCTGCAGTCGGCGGGCCGCTGGTCCGATGCAGCGGTGATAGCCCGCGGCGTCGAGGGCAGCCAGCCGCCCGGTGAAGAGGGTGCGCCCGGCCGGCGTCTTGCCGGCACTATCGCTCGCGGTGCCGAGCTGGCCCAGGTCCTTGCCGAGGGGCCACCTGCCATCGCTGAGCTGGGTGTCCTCACTGATGCCGTGACTTCAGCGGCCGCCGACCTCGAAGCATCCTTCCCCGGTGGCGTGCAAGACGGCCCGCTGCGCGCCACGCTCGACGGTTTGCTGGCGTCGGCACTTGCGTCCGGGCTCCTTCTGGTGTCCACGGTCTCCGACCCGGCCGGGGCGGCCGATGAACTGGACCGGGCCGCCAGTCTTCTCCTCGGCGTCCCGTCGACTCACGCTTCCGGGGCCCAGCGGGCGTGGCTCGCTCGCGCCTGGCAGATTGCGGCGTTGCTGCTTCGCTACGACGCCGCCGTCCGGGCAGTCACCGGTGATGCGCCAGCCCTGCTGCAGGCGGCCCGGCGGCAGGCCGAGGTGCTCCGCAGCGAGATCAGCAGCACGGAGGGCGCGGCGGTCCCCGGCGGCCTCATCGACTTCCTCACAGTGGTGGAGTCCGTAGCCGATCCTGGTGCGGCGCAGCTGGCGTGGCAGAATCTCGCGCGCATCCCTCCGCCGGTCTCGCTCGTCGGCACCAGCCTCCTGCCTGAGTACTCTGGCGTCGGGCGCCCGACGCCCGCTCCGGAGGAGCCGCCGCGGGCGGTCTGCGTCGCGACCATGCGCGGCGTGCCGGTGACGGACATGCTCGTAGTCCGGCCCCGGGAGCTGTATCACCTCGGGATGACGGTTCGCCTCGTGTCGGCCCCGGAGTGGGCGGAGAGGTGCATCGTCGAGCCGGTCACCATGCTCGGCCGGGACGCGCTTGCGCTCCCTCGATATGAGTTCTCCCTCAGCGCAGGCACGACAGATGAGTTCGGCATTACGCTCGCCGCCGAAGGGCCGCTGCACTGCGGAGTTGACCAGCCGATCCTCGCTCCCGCGCTGGACTGCCCAATCCAGGTGCGCCTGACCGGGGACGGGCACGAGCAGGTGATCGAGGTGGCAGGGTTTCAGCGGCTCCGGTTGCGTCCCTTCGATCCCAGCCTCGACACGCTCACTGAGCACGAGCAGACCGATGCCCGCCTCCTCGCCATGTTCGGCGCGCTCGACGCGCCGGAGTTCGACACCGAAGACGTCCGCGCCTTCTGCCGCCTCTTTGCCGCCTGCGTCCGGGCGGCCCAGGTCATCATGTTCGAGAAGATCTTCATGCGGGGCTCACGGGTATCCGAGGCCCAGTTCCACAACGAGCTGGAGCGCCTGCTGCGCGCCGATTCCGAACTGGAGGGCCGCCTGACCCGGCGCGATGCCGTGGCCGGAGGCTTCGACGACCTTCTCCACGACGACGTCATCGCCGAGCTCAAGGTGTCCCGCGGCGCTCCCGTCACTGTCGATCACTGCGCCCGCTATGTCGGCCAGCCGACGCAGTACGGAGTGGGACGCGGAAGCCAGCTCTCGGTACTCGTGGTCTTCGACCACGGGCGCAAGGAAGCGCCCCCCGGTGTCATCGACAACTACATCGACTGGCTGCGGCCGCGCCTGCACGGTCTCGACGACCCGCAGTACCCGTCGCTGGTCGGAGTCCTCATCGTCAACACCAATCTGCCGATCCCCAGCGCGTGGCGTCGCCGCGTCGAAGTCAAGCCGCTGACAACAGGCAGGGACAACCCGCAGAGCTGACACGTGCCGACGGTCGGCTTCGGCTTCGGCGGGCCCGCTCAGCCCGACGCTTCTGCTCCTCATCGGCCTGGGTCACTTTCTGTCCTACGCCTGGTGGCGTCCTGCCAGGACCAGAGAAAGCGGGAGCAAGCGGTTCGGTGGACCGCTGGGTCCGGCCGGTACCCCCGCGCGCACGGACGCATGACGGACAGGAACCCCCGCGAAAATGATCGTTAGCGGAGTCTGCGCAGGTCAGTGGCATATGAGCGGATAGGGCCTAGCGGTTCGGTGAACCGCTGGCTCCAGCCCGAATCCGTCCGCCATATGTCCGTAACCACTGCTACGCAGGGGTCACGGCGACACATCATGACACACGGCGGGACAGCAGCAACAAGACCCGCGAGGCCGGGAACACCCAGCTCACGGGCCGTTTTCGCAGGTGGTGGCAGGTGTTGGGTTCGAACCAACGTAGGCTGAGCCGACGGTTTTACAGACCTCTGCAAAACACGCCCTGACCTGCGGCTAAGCCGGACGTTACGAGATTTCTCCGGCTATTCTCCGTACGAGCGTGCTCGCGCTGTCACGGCCTAAGTTGGCTTCGATGGCCCTGGAATTCCACGGCATACTGAAGCGGAACTGATATCCCGGGGCCTGGGAGTCCGTAACTCCGCGCGGCTTCCGCCAGCGGGGAGTTCCCTTTGAGACGCCCGGAGGCCGAGGATCTGGCTGGTGTCCGGGCCGCAAACGGGTCACGCGGTTGCTACCGGGGTGGCGAGATGGGATTATGAGGGTTGGTGTTGCCGCCGTCGCTGGAGTCTTCTTCAAGCGAGCGCGTTACCTCGGCTACCAGCTCCCGGATCATGGCGGCATCTGCTCCGCGTACCCGCTGGGCGGATACTTCGGCTGTGGTGCCGTCGGGGCGGCGCAGGCGGCATACCACGTCACTGGTCCGGTGCCGCACCCAGGAGACAACAGCACTTGCCAGCACGGCACCGGCACCTCCTTGGCTCAGCGCTACGACTAAACCTTCCGTGGCGCTTCCTAGGGTTCCTTCGCTCGGTGAGGGTTCTGCTAGCTGTACCCGACCGCGAAGCTCCTCCTCGCCGACGAGCCATGTATAGAGAGAAGGGATCTGGCCGGAGTCGCTTCCCGCGACCGTGACGGACACGTCCACTTGGTATCGCTCCTTACGTGCCAGCCCTCGGCTGCGGCTGCATGGCCCAAGCTGCGTGGCACGAAGACGCGGCGGCTGCCGGGCCGGAGATTGGATGACGGCCCGGAATTGCCGCATGGATGATCCGCGTCTCAGTGCTGGCGCCTGCAGGGCGGGTTGTATGGCAGGTCAGGGATATAGTTGCGCCATTCTGTTTGTGTGAGCGGTGTTCCAGCTGTCGAGCAGATGTAATCGGCGACGCGGTCTGGGTTGGTGTCGAATAGTCGTACCGTTGTGTCGGCGCCTCCGACGGCGAGGGTGCGCCCGTTTTTGCTGAACGCCACAGAATACACGTATGCTGTGGGGCCGGTCAGTGTGGCAAGGTGGCGCGGGTGACGGCGATCGGTGACGTCCCACAGCCAGACAGTGTCGTCTGTGTTTCCGGTGGCGAGGATGCGCCCGGCGGGGCTGAACATGACCGAGTACACGTAGCCGTTGGGGCCGGTCAATGGTGGGCCGAGGGCGAGTGGGCGGGCGGGTCGGGTGACATCCCACAGCCGGAGCGTCTCGTCGGCGCTGCCGACGGCGAGGGTGCGCCCGTCGGGGCTGAAATCAACTGACTGGACGTAGCTGGTTGGCCCGGTCAGGGGCGTCCCTAGGGGGACCGGGTGGGCTGGATTGGCCACGTCCCATAGCCGCACCGTCTCGTCGGTGCTGCCGGCCGCCAGGATGCGCCCGCTGGGGTTGAACGCAACCGAGTACACATAGGCGTTCTTGGCGAAACCGGTCAGAGCGGTGAGGGCGCGCGGCCGACTGCGATCGGTGACGTCCCATCGCCACACCTTGCCGTCGTCGCTGCCGGCCGCCAGGGTGCGCCCGTCGGGGCTGAATGCCACGGCCTCAACCAAGCTCGCGGGCCCGGTCAAGGCCTGCAGGATTCGTGGTTGCGTGGGTTTGACGACGTTCCACAGCCACACCTTGTGGTCGTTGCCGCCGGCGGCCACAATGTGCCCGTCCGGGCTGAACGCGACTGCGTTCAGCCAGCTAGAGGGGCCGGCCAGGGTGCCCAGTGCGCGCGGTTGCCCAGGCCTGGTGGCATCCCACAACCACACCCTGCCGTCGCTGCTGCTGGCCGCCAGGATGTGCCCATCGGGGCTGAACGTCACCTCGTTCACCCCTTTCGCAGGGCCGGTCAGGATGGGCCCGGGGAGCGCCCAGAGCCGCACTGTTCCGTCGGCCGCCCCGCTGGCAAGTGTGTGGCTGTCTGGGGTGAATGCCAGTGTGGTCACTGGCGCGGGATGAACCAGGGTGCTGAGCACGTGCCGGGTGGGCAGGTCCCACAGCCACACCTTGTCGTCGCTGCTGCTGGCCGCCAGAGTATGCCCGTCCGGGCTGAACAGCACGCAGTTGACCCAGGACGCGGGGCCAGTCAGCGGGGCGCCGAGAAGCCGGGGGCGGGTAGGACGGGTGACATTCCATATTCGCACCGTCTTGTCGAGACTCCCGGCTGCGAGCATGCGCCCATCCGGGCTGAACGCCACCGAGTACACTGTGCCGGTGAAGCCTGTCAGCGGGCCGCCGAGAGGCGCAGGACTGGCGGGGTGAGCGACGTCCCATAGCCGCACGGTCTTGTCGGCGCTCGCGGCGGCGAGCATGCGCCCATCCGGGCTGAACGCCACGGACTGGACGTAGCCGGCGGGTCCGGTCAATGTGGCCACGATGCGTGACCGCGCTGGGCTGGCCATGTCCCACAGCCGCACTGTGCCGTCGGCGCTTCCGGCGGCGAGGGTCCGCCCGTCGGGGCTGAACGCCAGCGAAAACACCGTGTTGGTGAAACCGGCCAGCGGCGCGCCGAGCTGCCTGGGGTGAGCGGGGTCAGCGACGTCCCACAGCCGGACGGTCTGGTCACCGCTTCCGGCGGCGAGGGTCCGCCCGTCGGGGCTGAACGCCAGCGAAAACACGGTGCTGGTGAAACCAGCCAGCGGCGGGCCGAGAGGCGCAGCGTGGGCCGGGCGGGCGACGTCCCACAGCCGGACCTTGTTGTCGCTGCCGCTCGCAGCCAGGGTCCGGTGGTCTGGGCTGAAGGCCACCGATTGCAGGACACCGCTGGCGCCGAGCAGCCGGGTCGCCGGGACCAATGCGGACGAGTCGAGCAGCCGCGCCCGGGCCTCAATGGTGGGGGCGATGCGGTAGGCCTCAAGACTCAGCTGCATGAACAGCGAGACGTCGTTGCCGCGCACCTGGTCGGCTTCGATGGCGACCTGACGGGACACCGCCAGGTCGCGCTGCTGGCTGGCGGCGGACCTGAGATCGAACGCATAGCCGGTCAGGGCAGTGGAGACCAGCACCAACACGGTGAGCGCAGCCAGGACCTGATAGACGCGCCGGGTGCGTCGGCGTGCGGCTCGCTGCTCAGCCTGTTCCTGCTGGGTGCTGGCGTCCAGGAACTCCCGGTCCAGGGCAGAGAGTTCCTCCTGGTGCCCTGCCTGGAGCCAGTCGCGGACGGCGGTGAGCCGGGTCCCGCGGTAGAGGGCGGCTACGTCTCTGCTGTCTTTGTGCCAGGTGCGTGCGGCCTCAGTGAGCCGCTGATGCAGCAGCAACCCCGCGCGGTCAGTACCGATCCAGTTGCGCAGGCGGGGCCAGTGCCGCAGCAGTGCTTCGTGGGTGATTTCGACGGTGTCGGCGTCAAGCGTGATCAGGCGCGCGTCGGCGAACGCGCGGAGGATGCTGGCCGCAGCTTCTGGGTCCGGGGATTCCGCGAGTAGCTGGATGCGTTCGACGCGCCGCCGGGAGTCGTCGGCCCCTTCGCCGACACGCACCAGGCGCAGCAGGACAAGGCGCGCAACCTCCCGGGCGGATGCGTCAAGCCGTTGGTACATTCGCTCGGCTGTGGTTGCCACCGCCTCGCTGATGCCGCCGGTGATCTGATAGCCCGCCACCGTGAGTGTCCGGTGGTCGCGCTGCTGCCAGGTGGCGCGAAGCGCGTGGGCCAGCAGCGGCAATGTGCCCTCATCGTGGGCCGCCGCCTCGCCGTCCCGCGGAACACTGCCGGCCACGCCGGCGTCGCGCAGGAGAAGCTCAACCAGCCCGGGTTCGAGCTGCAGGCCAGTCGTTTCGGCGGGCCTGGTGATGGCCGCGCGCAGTTCAGGCACGGTCATCGGCCCGACCAGGATCTGGCTGTCCTGCAGCGCCGGCACCAGGTCGGGAAACGCAGGGCAGTGGCCGTAGAAGTCGGCCCGCATGCCAAGGACAACGAGCGCCGCCGGTTCTCCGCCAGGTCCTTCATCGGCGCGTGCGGCAGCGCAAAGGGCGGCCACGAAAACCCGCCGATCCGCGTCGTCGGAGCACAAGGTGAAGATCTCTTCGAACTGATCGATCACGAGCACCGCCCGCGACCCGGCCGCCGCTCCCGTACTGGTCATACGCGCCAGGGCGCCGCGAACCAGCCGGGCGAACGCGGCTGGATCCGCGGCCAGCTCGCCCAGGACCGCTTCGGCGCTGGTTCCGCTGATCGCGCTGATCCGGGCGGCCAGCTCGCGCACAGGATACGCAGTCGGCGTGAACAGCAGCACTGGCCAGCTGCGAGCGCCCGGCATCGGCAGCGCGCCGTCCCCCAGCGCGGGCAGCAGACCGGCCCGCAACAAGGAAGACTTGCCCGAACCTGATGGACCGGTCACCAGCAACGGCCCGGTGCCGCCAAAGGACTCCGCGACCCGGCCGACCAACTCCGCGGTCAGGCGCTCCCGCCCGAAAAACCAGGCCGCTTCGCCGAGCCCGAACGGCGCCAGCCCCGGATAGGGGCAGACGTCGCCCCCCCTGTCCCCGGGATCAGCCGATACCCCCACCAGTGCCGAAGCAGCACCAGCGTCCCCGCCCGGCCCGGCTTGGCGGTAAGCGGGATTTACAGCCAGCACAAGATCGTCAATCCCCGCACTGGACTGGCGCTGAGGCCGGGGGAAGCCCTGAGCAGGCAGCACCCGGCACAGATGCTGATAGACGGACCGCAGCGTGAACTCCTGCGGCCCCTGCGGATCCCCATCGCGCAGCAGGCGCAGCAGCTCACCGCTGAATGCGGTGCGCCGGCCCCCCGGCGCCACGAGGGCAACCTCCTCTCGCGCCGCAGCCGCCAGAACCAAACCGCCCTGAATGTGCGCAAGTCCGGCGGCCTCACCAGCGGGGTCACCCAGCGCCCCTATCGCCCGACCTGAAAAGCAGCAATCGAGCACCACGATCAACGACCGGGCGGGGCTGTTCAGCAGGCAGTCCCGCACAGCCGCGTACGCCAGCGCCGTGTGCGCCAGCCGCCTGGGATCCGGATCCGTGATCCGCGTCGTTAGGTACAGCGCTCCGCCGGGGCTGACCATGCCATGACCGACGTAGTAGACGAGTAAAACACCCTCGGCCTCTTCTGCTGCGTCAGCCAGAGCATTTCCTAGATCTGCGGGCTGCGCCGGATCCACAACAACCCGGACATTCTCCTCGGCCACACCGCATCGGTCAATGAGGGCCTGCCTCACATCCATCAGCGTGTTCACTGCCGCCGGTATGCCTGGAATCCGTGCCGAGGCATACGACCCCGTCCCGATTAATACGACCCGGCAGCCGGACCCGCTCAAGCCGAGCACTGTTGCCCCCTTCTGACCCGGGCACCGGTTTCTGCGATCTCACAATCCGGACCGGACGATGCGCCACGCTTTCGTCTCATGCGACGCCCGGAAGACCGCAGCGGGCGGCAACCTTGATGTCTCGGAATGGTAACTACAGTATCCGCATCGGCAGATATTTCTTAACCTACTGCAGCATACCGATGCCGAAGTGGCTTCGGAGCATACAACCACAAAATTAGCTAACAAGACATAGAGGGCACTTCGCTCCCCGGCCACGCAACTGATCCGGCAGGTTGTGCTGCAGAGACGACGCAGGACCTAGCGTTCTGTGCCGCCCGCCCCGCGGCGAACTCGTCATCCACATGCAGCGCATACTCGGCAGGACGAACACGCACGGCAAACACAGACAGCGGGCGCTTACGCTCCGTGACAGTCGCTGCACGACATGACGGCTGTGACTGGATGGTCCCGATGGCCACCATGTTCACGGAGCTGTCTCCGCCTGTGAGAGGATTCCGGTCCCTCGGCATGTTCAAGATGTATGACGCCGCGTGTTCATAACGGATGACGGGTAACACTCAGGAACCGGCCGACGGGTCTGGCGAAGACAACAGGGGCCGGGATCACCGGAGGGAAGTTCTCCGGATCCGCCGCCCTCGGCGTGGAGGCTCGCACGGCGGCCGTCATCGATCACCCGCCGGATGGGCTCCGTGGGTTGCCGGGATCATTGAGTAACTGGTCAATCAGATGGCTGTTCACGCCGCAGATACGGCGCAAGAAGTAGGCTGCCGACCTGACGGTTCGCAGCACTCATCTGTGGGCGTGACGAAGGACGTCATCACCGTTTCCGGAAGGCGGCTGTCACCCAGCAGAGTCTCAATAGGCGGTGCTCGGTGAGGCTGGCGTCGAAGGATATCCCCAGGATGTCGACCTCTGCCATCGTTTGAGGGCTGCCTTGGACGCGCTCTTGGAGGTTAACCCCCCGACGGGCAAACCAGCCTGCGAGGAAAGCCGCGCGATGGATTCGGTATTCCCATTCTACCCCCTCGGCAGCCCCATCGAAGGACTTCGTTGGGGCGGTCATGAGAGCCTTTCCTACTGCGCGGCCTCGCGGACTGCGGCAAGCAGTTCGGCATCGTGCAGCGGGCGCCCACCGGCTTCGCGCGCTCGCTGACGTCCGGACCGGATCGGTGAACCCGTAGGGCTCTTTCAACAGGGCGCTCCCGCTGCCGTGCGACGCGGGCAACAGCAGCGCGCCGAGCCCTCCAAGCCTGCCGCGCAGCCTCGCACCGCGGCCTCGTCTGCTGCGTTTGATTCCACCCTGGAAAGTCGGGTATTCCTGCAGCACGGTCGCGAGCGCGGAGACCGGCCAGGGCGCGGCGCGGCACTTCTGGCAGATGTGCGATGCCGTTCTCGGTGGCGGCGGGCTCCTCCTCGGGCTGTTCGACGAACTCAAAGCGGCGCACCGCCGCCGCCAGCAGGAGGCCGCTGCGGTGGCGCGCCGCAGGCGGGCGGCGGAGGTTCAGCGGTGGCGGCAAGCTGCCATGCCCGGTCATGGAGACCTGGCATGACGGGCCCGCAGGAGCTGCGTGGCTTCATCGAGGGCGGTAGCGACGGCTTCACTCAGGCGATGGGTGACGGCACGCGGGTCGGTTATGACGTGCCTGCGCACGAGGTGGGAGAGCTGCGGCCCCTGCTGGGGTTGCGGGATTGCGCCCGTGCGGTGCTGCACGCCGATCGTGCTGCGGCACAGGAGATCCCGGGCGGCGGTCTCCGCGGCGAGCTGAACGACCGGTATGAGGCGCATGTGTCGGTGTACGGGCCGGTGACCGCATGGACGGCCCGGGGTCGGCGGGCCTGCCGTCGCAGGGCGGTTTCCGCGGCGACCCGTATGCGCCGCTGGTGTACGCGCTGGAGCGCGTTGACCCGGCAACCGGGGCTGTGTCCAAGTCGGAGGTGTTCACTGAACGGGTGGCCGGGCCGGACACCGGAATCGAACTCGGATAGGACGAGGCGTCATGAAACCTGCGGGCCTGCACCTGCGGCACGCCTGAGCTCCCATGCGTCCGGCAGGGACGGCTGCCCTGCCGGGCCACGGGTGCTCAAGGCCCCGGGCCCCCGGAGCGCTAACCACCAAGTTCGCCGCTCCGGCTTGCTCGTTCAATCCAGTTCAGAACTCGGCCCCGGCTGGACCCTCGCCCTCGCCACGCCCTCAGCCTCCAATCTCTGGGCTGTTCGCTTGGGGCATGGCGGGGAAAGGGGTGTAGGGCTGGACAACCCGGGGCTGCCACGACTGCCGCCCTGTTTCGATCACGCTGTCGCGCCAGTCGGCCACGTCTGCCTGCCGCGCGACTGGGCCTGACGGCAGGCTGCTGCGGAGCAGGGGCGCGGCCGGGCCTATGTCTTGTTCTGGTTCCGGCACATACGCGCTGGACGCCGGGTCCGGGTCCGGGCTGTCATGAGATGCCTGCTGCGCGGTCGGCCGCATCTGTGATGAGGGGACGTGGCGCGGTGCCGGGTCGTCGCGGATGGGCGGGGGCTGCCATCCGGCTGCCTGCGTGGCGCTTGGCCGGCGGATCTGACGGTGGCTGGGCCGGGGCGAGGGCTCGTCTGTGGCGTGTGCTGGCGTGCGAGCCGTGGCGTCAGGGGCACAAGCGGGGGGAGGCTGCGGTGCTGCTTGGGATACCGCGGTCGGCCCGCTGGCCTGGGCGCGGACGCGAACCGCGTGCTTGTCCCGCAAGTGCGTGCCGGTTCCTGGGCTGGGCTCGCGTTCGCGGGTCGCAGGGGTGTGCTGGCTTGCCTGGGTTCCGGACAGGTGGTGGTTCCACAGTGTCTGCATCCGGGGGTCGAGTTGCGTCGCGTCGTCGATGAGTTTCTGCGCCTGGCGGTGGTCTCCTCCGGCGTGCGCTTCCCTGGCCGTGAGGAACAGCCGCTTGGCGGCGATTTCGGTGCGGTGCTGCTGCCACAGGTCGGCGCGGGACGGGTCGAGCGCTGCCGCCTGGTCGGTCAGCTGGCGTGCCTGGTCGAGATCCCCTGCGCGGTATGCCTCGCTGGCGGCAACGGCTGCGCGGTTGGCCTGGGTGATCTGGCTGTCGGCTGGCGGCGGCCGGGTTGTCTGGCGGAACTGCTCCGGTTGTGCGCCCGCAAGAGGCTGGTTTGCGGGTTTCGGCGCCAAGGAGTCACTCGTCCGCGGTGCTGCGGCGTTTTGAGGTGGCGGGTGATCTCGGGCAGCATCGGGGGCGCTCAGTGAGAGGTCCACTGGTGGTGTCGCCCGTCCGGGAGGTTGCACTGCGGGTGCGCCGCCAGGCGTTTGGTGGATCACCGTCCCTGCCTGGCCATCGGGTCTGAGGCCCGGCGGCGACCCGGTGGGCTGGTTCGGGGCACGTCCCGGGGCTTGCGCGGCGGGCTCGGCCTGGACGTGTTCCTGCCGTTTGCCGGTCTGCAGGCGGCCGTCAGCGGCCGTGCCGTTTTTCCCGTCGTCGGCTTCCGGTGATTGCGCTCCATCGGCGGTCTTGGCGGCGTCGTTGTCTTGCCCGGGCCTGGCCATGCGCTGCAGGGCCTCGTCGATTTGCCGGGCCCGGTCGCGGGCCGCGGCTAGTTCGGTGGCATGCGGGAAGGGCTTGCTGATGTCGTCGCGGGCGTGGGCGATCTCGCGGCGGGCGTGCTCGGTGTCGGCGAGCGCGCTGGCTTTGCGCTCTTCGAGGCGGTTGAGGCGGTGCTCCAGGCGGGTGACCAGCCCGGCCGGGTCGGCGTCAGCCAGATCGCGCGCGGGGAACTCGATGCTGGTGCCGGGGGCACCGTCGAGGGTGATGGTCACCTGCGTTTTGCCGAGCGACCGGTCGAGCGCCAAGCTGACCGGGAACCCGCCAAGCTCCCCGGCGTGCGCCCGCCGGTCGAGTGAACCCGTCAGCGCAGTGATCTCGCGTTCCAGGATTTGTTTGAGATGCTGCCCGGCGTCTGCGCGCTTGCGGTAGCGCATCCCCTCGACGGTCATGGTGAAGTGCTCGCCGTGAGTGTCCTGCCGCCGCTTGATCGCCTTCTCAATATCCTGCGTGAGCCGTGCCAGCCTGGCGGTCTCATCTTCGAAGTCGTCGATCGCCTGCCGCAGCGCGTCCTGGTTACGCCGGTGGGCGCGTTCGGCCCGCTGCAGGCGTGCTAGCGCGGCGTCGGCTTCGGCTTTGTCCATGAGCAGCGGGTTGCCGGTGGCGAGCGCCTTGACCTCGCTGAACGACAGGGCGGTGTCGCCGATGTCGGCGATCTCGCGGGTGTCGAGCCGGCCGTGCATGACCTGGTTGATGAACCGTGCCTTGCGTTCCAGCGTCTGCCACATGTACCCGTCGAATGACCGTTCGGTCACGTAACGGATGATCTCGACCTCGGGGTTGAGGTTGCCTTGGCGCAGGATGCGGCCTTCGCGCTGGGCGACGTCGGCGGGCCGCCACGGGGCGTCGAGATGGTGTAGCGCGATCGCCCGGTCCTGCACGTTCGTGCCGATGCCCATCTTTTCGGTCGAGCCGACCAGCACGGCGACGCTGCCGGTGCGGCACGCGGCGAACAGGCGGCCCTTGTCCCGGTCGGTCTTGGCCTCGTGGATGAACCGGATCGCTTCGCGCGGCAGCCCGCGGGCGGTGAGCTGGTGGCGCAGTTCGTCGTAGATGTTCCACTGCGGTCCTGGGGTGCCCAGGTCGCAGAACACCAGTTGCAGCGATCCGCGGACCGGATACGGCTCGCCGTCGGGGGCCAGGTAGTGGTCGTCGCGGTGCGCGGCCCAGATCGCGGCGATCCGGCCGGCGGCGGCGTCCACCTTGCCCGGGGTGGTTTGCGGCAGGCCGAGCAGCCGCAGGTCCAGCGCGGCCCGGCGGCCGTCGCCGGAAATCTTGAGCATGTTGTCCTCGTCGGGGCCCACCGCCCGGTTGCGGACCTTGCTGGCGCGGTCGCCGAGGTCACGCACGTAGGCCAGCAGCTCGCCGGATGGTTCGGCGATGACGGTTTCGGGGCCGGGCTGGCCGTCCGCGCGGCGCCTGAGGTGTGGGACGGGCAGGGCCAGGTCGCCGGCTGTTTTCACGTCGGCGGCGACGTGCAGCATCCGCAGCATTTCGGGGACGTTGGCGAACCGGGCGAACCTGCTTTTCATCCGGAAGCTGCTGCCGCCCTCAGGGGCCAGCTCGATCTGCGTGACCGCCTGGCCGAAGGTGGCGGCCCAGGTGTCGAACTCCTCGATGCCCGCGGCCTCCAGGAGGTCGGGCCGCAGGTACCGCTGCATCACGTAGGCCTCGGTGACCGAGTTGGCGACCGGGGTCGCGGTCGCGAAGGTGACCACCCGGCGCCCGTTGCGGCGGCGCAGGTAATCGACCTTCATGTCCAGGTCGGAGGCCCGCATCGACCCGTCGATCGCGGCATCGGTGATGTTCGACGGGGTGTGCAGGTTTTTGTACCCGTGGGCTTCGTCGATGCACAGATAGTCGAGGCCGGTCGCCTCGAACGTGATGCCCTGGTCCTTGACCGAGTCCAGCTTGGCCTGCAGTCGCTCCTCGGCCCGCAGCAGGGCGCGCTCCAGCTTCTTGACCGACAGCCCTTCGCCCTTTTTAGCGGCCTCGATCCACTTGCGCATCCGGGCCAGCTCGCGTTCCATGTAGGTTCGCTGCTCGGCGGCGCTGAGCGGGATCCGCTCGAATGCCGACCGGGACATGACGATCCCGTCCCACGTCCCGGTCGCACACCGGGCCACGAACTGGCGGCGCCGGTCCCGCCGCAGGTCCTCCCGCCCGGCCACCATCACCCGGGCCTGCGGGTAGAGCTGCAGCCATTCCCGGGCGAACTGTTCCAGCATGTGGTTGGGCACCACGATCGCGGGCTTGCGGACCAGGCCGAGGCGCCGCAACTCGGTCACACCCATAATCATTTCGGCGGTCTTTCCCGCGCCCACATCGTGGGCGAGCAGCACGGACGGCTCATGGATCACGCGGGCCACCGCGGCGACCTGATGCGCCCGCGGCCGGAACGTCAGGGCCAGGCCCGGCAGGGAGAGCCTGGCGTCGTCGTAGCTGCGCAGGACCAGGCTGTTGAACCGGTCGTTGTAGGTACGGGCCAGCCGGCCGGCGCGGCCGGGGTCTTCCCACGCCCAGTCCGCGAACCGCCCGGCGAGTTCGGCGCCTTTCTCCTGCGCCGCGAGGGTGGCGTCGACGTTCAGCACGGTGCGGTCGCGGCCGTCGGGGCCGGTGATGGTGTCGTGGACCTGGATGCTGCGCTGCTCGAGCAGGGCCTGCGCGAGCTGCGGCGCCGGGTACCGGCCTGTTCCCCAGGTTGACCGGGCCAGGACCGTGCCGGTGTTCCCGCGCACCACCCAGGTCTGGCCGCCGGGGTGCTCGACCCGCAACTGCGGGTCGTCGAGCATTTCGCGCAGGAACTGCTGGATGTAGCGTGCGCCGATCCAGGCCGCGCCGAGGCGGGCGTCGATCTCGCCCGGCGTCAGGTCGGGCGGGATGACGCGGCGCAGTTCGGTGACGTTGACCGTGTACCGGGGATCGTCCTCGGAAGCTTGTTCGGCGGCGCGGAGCTTGCCGCGGACGTTCCCGGACAGATATTCGGCCGCCGGGACCAGACGGCGTGACCCGGGGTCGTCGAAGACGAGCGTGCCGAGCTGGCCGCGGGCGTCCTGTTCGGTCGTGCCGAGCAGCCGGGCGACCTCGGCCAGCCGCACCTCGGCGCAGGTGTCCAGGCAGATGGCCAGCGCGTCGGCCGGGGTGTCCGCACCGAGCCGCGGGGCGCGCGGGGCGATCACGCGTTCGCGGAAGATGGCGGCCTTGGCGGCCCGCTGCCCGACCGGGTCGAACTCTTCCAGCGCGTAGACCAGCGCCGCGAACGGGTCACCCTCAGGTCCGTCGAATCCGCCCTGCCGCGGCCGGATGCGCGCCATCGCCGGCTCGCCGGTCGCCGGATCTGTCCGGCCGGTGCGCCGCAGCGAGAACCGGTTCAGCGGGCCGTAGGTCTGCAGGTAGGCGTCGTAGCGGCGGCCCAGCTGGGCGCGCAGGCGGCCGATCTCGGGCGTGTCTTCGGCCGACGCGCCTTCGGCCTCCAGCAAGGCGCGGGCGGTGTCGCGCAGGCCGAGCAGGTGCCGCAGCTCCGCGGCCTGGCCAGCGGGAACCGGGTGCGGATGTTCCGCGCCGTAGACGACCTTGGTGAACGTGCCGTCGCCGTGCGCGCGCAGGTAGCCGTCCGGCTGCCCCGAACGTGGCCTGTCCCCGGGCCGGGCACCGGCCGCGTCACCGGCCGCGGTGGCGGGTGCCCAGGTGAGCCCGCGTGCCCGTGCCGAACCGACGAGGGCGTCCAAGGCCCGGGAGAAAGCGGCGATCGTGTCGCCAGCCGGGCGGACCGCCAGGTCGCCGTCGCGGTAGGCGCCGTTGACGGCGCTCATCTCGCCGAGCACCGCGTCCGGGTGGTCGGCAAAGAACTCGTTGACCGGCACCAGGGCGCCGTCCAGCTCGATCTGCCGGGTCCGCTCCCAGGGTGCCGGGCCGGGCGGGCGGCCGGGTTCGCGGCGGCGCAGCACGACCAGATCGGTCACCACGCCTGTTCCCGCGGCGCGCTGGTGGGCGCCGCCGGGCAGGCGGATCGCGCCGGCCAGGTCGGCCAGCGCGGCGATCTCGCGGCGCGCGGCCGGGTTGCGGGCGTCCATCGTGTAGCGGGAGGTGAGCACCATCACCAGGCCGCCCGGGTGGACCAGGCGCAGGGCCTTGACGATGAAGTGGTTGTGGATGCTGTGGCCGGCGGGGTTGTGGCGGCGGTCGTGCAGCACCACGTCACCGAACGGCACGTTACCGATCGCCAGGTCGTAGCTGCCGTCGGCGTCTTGGGTGTTGGCGAACGACTCGGCGCGGATCTCGGCGTCCGGGTACAAGGCGGCCGCGATTGCGGCGGTCACCGGGTCGAGTTCGATCCCGGTCACCTGGGCGCCGGCCGGGGCGAACGCGATGAAGTTGCCGCTGCCGCAGCCCGGTTCCAGCATCCGGCCGCGCCGGAAGCCGAGCGCCCGGGCCGCCGCCCAGATCGCTGTCACCAGGGCGGCGTCGGTGTAGTGCGCGTTGAGCGTGTTCCGCCGCGCGGCCGCCAGCTCGGCGGGCGACAGCAGGGTGGACAGCTGCTCGCGGGCCCAGGCGAAATCGTCCCTGCGGTCATCGAATACCGCCGGTACCGCACCCCACCCGGACCACCGGGCCAGAACTTCCTGCTCGGCTGGCGTGGCGGGGCGGGCCTCGCGCTGGACGGCGCGCAGCGCGGCTATCGCGGCGAGGTTCGCCCGCACCCGGCTGACCGCACCGGACGGGGCAAGGTCGTCCTGGCCAGCCGGCCGGAACTGCGCTAGATCGGGTCGTCCGGATGGTCTTCCCCGGCTCCCGGTTCCGGCTCCAGCAGGATCATCTCGGCCAGCACGATCTGCTCCGCCCGGTGCCGCGCTTCGCCCAGCCGCCCGGCCTTCGCCAGGTACCCCTCGCCCGGCTGGTCGTCCCCCGCCAGCTGGTAGGCCAGCGCGCTGATCCTCTCCCCCGCCTCGCTGCCCAGGCCGGCGAAGAACGTCTCCGGGTCGTCGATCGCCGCGAACCTGCCCGGAAGCCACCGGGCCCAGTGCCTGCGGGCCATCTCCCCGTACTGGTTCATCAGCGGCTGCTCCCGGCTGCTCCTGTTGGAACCACGGCAGCACGTCCTGCCCGGAATCAGACTGTGCTGCCCGGTTCCGCTTGCGGATCGTACCGCCCCGCCGGCGCGGGCGCCGGCGTGCGGCAGGCGGCTGTGGGGACTGCCGGATGACAGCGTCCTCGAACAGTTTCTGGTCGGTCAGCCACCAGTCCTCCCCGAACAGCGGCTCGCCCAGGTTGTCCCATTTGCGCCGCCGGGGCGTCACTGGATCTCCGGGCCCGTGGCTTGCGGCGGGCTGGGGGATGGGGTGTAGGGCTGCACGACCTGGGGCTGCCATGCCTGCCGCCCTGATTCGATCACCGTGTCGCGCCAGTCCGCGCTTTCTGCCTGCCGCATAACGGTGTCCGGGGCGTTAGCCACGGGGCGGGGTGATGTCACGTGCCGGTGCGGCTCTGGCTCGGGAGCGCGGGCAGCCGGGCCGGGTTGCCTGCCTTGGGCGGATGCCTGTTTGCGGCCTGGTCCGCTTGCGGGCGGTGGCTCCGGCGCCGCGGCGGGCTCGCTGGTTTGCGAGCCGGGTTGCGCATCCTGCGGCTGGGTTTGCCTGCGGATGGGCTGTGGCCGCCAGCCGCGTGCCGTGGCCGCAGGAGGCGTTCCTGGCGCACCCGCCGCCGGGGCCGGGTGCTTGCTCTCGGTGCTGATCCGGCGTGCTGGCTGCCCCGGCTGCGGCGGGTTCGTGCCGGGCTGAGCGTTCCGGGCCGGCGGGGCCGGGGTGTCCTTGCCAGCACGGTCTGGACCGCCCGGCGCGGCCTGCTGGCGGCGCGCAGGAGTGCGCTGACTGGTCTGGGTCCCGGACAGGTGGCGGTCCCAGATCATCTGCATCCGGGGGTCGAGCTGCCGGGCGTCTTCCATGAGCTTCTGCGCCTGGCTGTGGTTGCCTTCGGCGTGTGCCGTCCTGGCGGCGAGGAACAGCCGCTTGGCGGCGATCTCGGTGCGGTGCTGCTGCCACAGGTCAGCCCGGGATGGGTCGAGCGCGGCGGCTTGGCCGGTTAGCTGCTGTGCGCGTTCGAGGTCTCCGGCGCGGTATGCCTGGTTCGCGGCAACCGCCGCGCGGTTGGCCCGGGCGCGGGGGGTTTCGGCGGCGTGTTCACGCTCCGCGGCGACGCTGGCCGCCCAGCGGAGCATGGCGGCCTGGTGGCGGCCCGCGGTGTGGCGGCCGTCGCGGGTGTAGGCCTCCTGTGCCGCGATCATCTCGTTCCTCGCGCGGCGAAGCTCACCGGTTGCGGCGGGTGATCCACCCGAGCGGTTGTGGTGTTCCAGCTCCCGTTTGTAGGCGCCCTGGGCGGCCTCGTGGCGCTGCCTGGCCGCCCGGTCGGCCGTATGCCGTCGGGCACCTGCTGCTGCCAGTGGCCAGGCTGGGCGGCGGACCCACCAGGCGCGGTCGCTGGCCCGGGGGGCTGCTGGCGCGGGGGGCGCGGTCCCGCAGTCGCGGGGCTGCGGGGCGCAGGGCTGAAGTCGGGCAGGGCACGCGGGTCGCGCAGCCCGTTACGCAGGCCGGAGCGGATGGCGGAGCGGGCCAGCGACGCGCCGTGCGCGCCGATGTACCCGTTCTGCTGCGCGGCGGTCATGAGCGCCTGTTCGGCGGCTTCGCCGGTCCAGGCACTGGCGGCTTGCCCGGCGCCGGGGGCGGCGCGGGCGGCGCCGAGCAGCGACCCGGTTTTGAGCGCGGCGGTGTAGATGGCGGTGTTCCTGCCGCCGGGCGGGTGGTTTGCCAGGCCGGCGGTGATGGCGTCGATGGACCGGCGCAGGTAGGCGGCGACCCGGTCGCCGCTGCCGGGTGGCACCGGCGCCGGCCCGGCCGCGGGGCGGGTCTGCTGGGTGGGTGGGGTCCACGCCTGGAGGTAGGCGGCCGGGAGATCGGCGACGCCGGTCCCGGATGCGGGGCCGTAGCTGGCGGGCCCGTTCCCGGTGGGTACGCGGGAGGGCGGTGCCATCAGGATCTGGCCGGGCATCCGCAGGTCGATGCCCGCGGGCAGGGGGTTGCGGGTGTCTTTGCCGACCCAGGCCCGGCCGGTCCATCCCGGCGGGGTGCGGTAGATGCGGTGGGTGCCGTGTGGCGTCGGGTGGGTCAGCGTCGGCGGCAGTTCGCCGAGCTTGCCCGCCAGTTCGGCGGCGGCCTGGCGGCCGCCGTCGTCGTTGTCTTGGTCGATGGCCATCATGCCCGGTGGGATGGCGAGCATCAGGTTCGCGCCCGCGTACGGGCCGCGGTCGGCGAACCGCTGGTCAATCTCCTGCGGCGTGCTGCACGCGAGGGGTTTCCACGAGTAGTCCGCGGGCCCGGGACCGGCGTGCACGGCCCGGGGGTGCTTGCCGGGCCGGGGGCAGCCGCCGCCGCGGGGGCAGCAGCACTCCCCCGCCGGGGTGCACCCCCACGCGGGCACGGGCTGCAGGCCGTGACCGAGGTAGTGGTGGGCAGCGTCGCGCAGCCGCGCCGCGTGGCTGATCTGGGGCTCGCCGGATGGCTGGCCATCGGTGCCGTCACTGTCGGCGCCGTCGGCACGCGCGGCGGCGGGCGGCGCTGGCGCCGCGGGCAGGCACTGGCCGCCCCCGGCGCGCGAACTGCCAGGGCCGGGGGCGGCGTCCCCCGGGTGACAGGCCGGGCAGGTCCACAAGATTGGCGCGGCGGCGGGCAGGCGCATGGGCTGGCCGCAGGTCTCGCAGGCAGGTGGCTGCAGCGCGGGCAGCAGCGCCCGCAGCCACTGATAGCCGTCTCCGGCCAGCGCCGCGTCGCTGGCGGCGGGAGCGAACCGGCCAGCGGGCAGGCCGCTGACCGGCTTACTGGCCTGCGCGGCGCCGAGGCCGAACAAGGCGGCCTGAGCCGGTGCCCCATCGGCACGCATTCCCTCCTGGGCCCGCTCAGTGCCGGGCCGCACGCTGCGGTCCGTGCGTGCCGGGGCCGCGGCACCCGGTGGGGTATCTATGTGGCCCCAGGTGGGGCCGACGATTTTCGCCTCGGCGAGGATCGGCACGCCGCGGAAGGCGCCGGTCATGGCCTGCTGCAGCAGGCCGCGGACCCGTTCGGCGTCTTGTTCGGGCGCCTGGACGATGACCTCGTCATGGACGAACAGCCACAGCCCGCCGACGTTGTGCCGGGTGACCAGGGTGTAGACCGCGGCGAGCAGCAGGTCGCGGGCGGTGGACTGGATGGCGTAGTTGGCGCTGGCGTACGGCCGGGCGGGGTCGGCCGGGATGCGCCGCCCGCTGGCGGTGACCACTTCGGTCAGAGTGGCAAGGCGGCGGCCGTAGGCGGTGACCTGGGGGTAGGCGCGGCGCCACCGCTGGATGACCTCGCGGGCGGCGTCTTCGCTGACGCCGGTCTGCGCTGCAAGCGCGGTGGCGCCGCCGCCGAAGATGGTCCCGTAGGTCGCGCGTTTGGAGATGTCTCGCTGCTGGTCGGTGTAGCCGGGCCCGTACATCAGTTCGGCGGTGGCGCCGTGAATGTCGCCGGAGGCGAGCGCTTGTTTCAGCGCGGTGTCATTGGCCAAGGCAGCGGCCACCCGGGCCTCTACTTGGGAGAAGTCGCAGGAGATCAGCACGTGGCCGGGGTCCGCTTGGAAACAGCGCCGCAGCCGTGGGTCGTGTTTTTTCAGCGTCTGCAGCGCCGGGCCGGTGACGCTCATCCGTGCCGTTTTGGCGCGCAGGGTTTTAATCTGCGGATGCACCCGGCCGGATGGGTCGGCGGCGGCCAGGAAGCCCCGCACGTTGGCGATCAAGTTAGATGTGCAGGCTACCGCCAGCCGCGCCTTGACCAGGTCCATGACCTCAGCGGGAAGCGCGGAGCGGTGCTCGCGCAGCAGCGCGTCCAGGGCATCGGCGGAGGTTTCCAGTTGCCCGGTCTTGGTGCGCGCCAGCCCGGTGATCCCGGCCGCGGCGGTCTGGCTGTCCAGCCATTCTGCGAACCTGGGCGACCCCGGCGGGCAGCCCAGTGCCGCGGTGATGGCTGCTTCCGGCCCACGGCGTTCGGCCTCCAGTTCGGTCAGCAGCGCGGTGGCATACGGCCGGTCAAGCAGCAGCCCGCGCACGGCGATCCCCGTGGCCTGTGCCCCGAGCCACATTTCCATCGGCGCCAGGTGCGCGAACGGCGCGCACTGGCGCAGCAGCACCGGCAGCAGGCGGCGGACGTAGATGGCGTCCAGCCCCGCGTACACGGCGTACGCCTCGTCATCGGCGGGCAGATGGTTCCACCCCCAGCGCAGCCACGCGTTACCCGTCCGGTGGCCCGGCGGCGCCGCGGCCCACATCCGCGCGTGCAGCGCCTCCTCCGCCTGCGACAGCCCCCGGTCCAGGTGACGGCCGGAGAGTTCTTTGAGCCCGTGCCCGGCCCGTTCATCGGGGTTGACCAGCTTGGACAGCAGGTGGGTGTCGGCGACCCGCTGGCCCAGCGGTATCCCGAAGGCCGACCACACCGCCAGCACATCAAACGGCGTGTGGGTGACGAACCGGCGCGCCGGGTCGGCCAGCACCGCCGCCGCCGCGTCCCGCTGCGCCGGGTCGGCGAGGTCCAGCACCCACGCCTCACGCTCGGAGCCGAACTGGACCAGCCGCACCGTGAACCCCGGATCGAACTGGCGGGCGCCGTCGTCCTCCACAGCGCTGGTCTCCACATCCAGCCCCAGCACCGCCTCCCCGGTGGCGAACGCGGCGAACAGGGCCTGGTCGAATTCCCCGGGCCGCGGGGCGTGCACCGTTAGCGCCTGGCCGGTGCAGTCACGCGTGTACCGGGTCACCCGGCTCCTGCGGGCCAATACCTGCGCGGCGCCGGGGCTACTCGCATCTCCATCCTCTGCCGGGTCGCCGCGAGCCAAAGTGGCCCCGGGCCGGCGCTGGCCCGGTGCTGCTGTGCTGCTGGCTCCCTGCGTGGCACAGGCGGCATTCGCTCCGCTACCGCGCACGGACGGCACCTGTTGCCCGCTGCCACCCGCACCGGCAGTCCGCCCCGGGGCGGCACCATTGCCCACCGGCAGACCGGGCGGGACACGCAGACCGGCTCCGTCGCGACCGGAATCGCCGTCGTCCAGCTGGCCACGGCCGCCTCCTGCCGGGCCATCGAGCCCTTGCTGGGTGAGCCGCCAGGTGAGTTCGGCGGCAACCGATGCTGCGTCGTCGGCGGTTCCCTCGTCGGATCGGCCGTCGAGCACGGCGTTGAGGGTGGCCTGTTTGGCGGTGACGACCTCCCAGAGCTGTTCGTCGATGGTGTGCCCGGCGACGGTGATGTAGTAGTCGACGGGGCGGTTCTGGCCGATGCGGTGCAGCCGTTTTTTCATCTGCTGGGTGTCGCCGGGGGTCCAGGCTTGCTCGGCCTGGATGCCGGTCGCCGCGGCGGTGAGCGTGTGCCCGACACCGCCCGCGCCGATCGCCACCGCGATGACCGGCGCCTGACCGGCGGGTAGCTGCTGGAACGCGGCCTTGGCGGCTTCTTTCTCCTGCACGGGCTGGCCGCCTTGGAGTTTCAGCCCGCCGAACGCGGCGGCGTAGGCGTCGACCTCCTCGCGATGATGGGCGGCGACCATGACCTTTTCGCCTGCCTGGACGCGGGCGCGGGTCCAGGCGGTGACGTAGCCGCGTTTGGCCTGCCCAGCGAGCTGGCGGAGGGTGTTGATGGCCACCAGGTGCTCGGCGGCGGCGGCGCGCATCACGGCCTGCACCGCCGCGTGATTGGGGTCTTTTCCGAGCCGTTGCGCGGCCGCGCGGGCCTGGCCGGCCAGGAAGCCGAGCAAGTCGGCTTCGGCTTGCCGGTAGCGGGCCATCACGGCGGGGTCGAGTTCGGCTGCGCCGATCCGCAGGACGTGTTCGCGGCAGGGCGGCAGGCCCAGCGCGGCGTCGTCGGACCGGCGGATCATGATGCCCCACGCCAGTAGCCGCTGGTGCAACTCGGTGAGGTTACGGGCGCCGTTGTAACTGGCCCCCCACTCGCTGGTCTCGGCCAGGCAGTACCGCCACAAGAACGCCTGCGGCCCGCCGAACTCGCCGATCCGGCCCAAGATGGCCAGCTGCTGGCACAGCTCGCGGGGCCGGTTGAGGATCGCGGTGCCGGTCAGGTCCAGCACCAGCCCGTCGCGGGCGATGACCGCTTGGGCGAGCTGCTCGCATGCCTGGGACCGGTTGGCGCCGCGTTCCTTGGTGTCCTGCCCCTCATCGATGATCAGCGCTTTCGGTTCGGCGGCGGTCAGCGCCTGGACCCAGCCGAACTGCTTGCCGCCGTCTTTGGTCTTGCGCGGCTTGGCCGCGAGCGCCGCAGACCCGATGACGACAATGTCGGTGCCGTCCGGTACCGGCTGCGGGGTGGTGCCGGATGCCTCGTACACCGATAGGGCGGGGAAGAACCGGCGGATCTCGGCCACCCAGGTCAACGTCAGGCTCGGGCGGCACACCACCACGGCCGGGTAGGCGCCGCCGGCCGCGACCGCCGCCAGGCTGGACAGGGTCTTGCCCCAGCCCATGTCGTCGCCGATCAGCACCCGGCGATGTTCCAGCGCGAACGCCACCACGGGGTACTGCTGCGGCTTCAATGACAACCGCGCGGCGAGGCCGGGAATAGTGATCGCCGGGGCCTCGACTGCGCTGGCCGCGGCCCGGTTGCGGTCCTGCCGGGCGATCTCGGCCTCGATCGCGGCACGGGCGTCCTCACCGACGGTAAGCCCGAACTCGGCGGCGATCGCCAGCACCTGGCCCGGGTCGCGGCGCAGCGGGGGGCGGTGCACCCGCGCTTGACGGTCCCAGGTTGACCGGCCGCCGTTGAGTTCCTTCAGCGCGTCGTTGAGACGCGGATCGTACCCGGCGCGGATCACCACCTGGCCTGGGGAATCGGCATACACGTTGGGGCGCGCGGCGTCGTGCTGGGCCTGCACGGCCGCGGCGATCGCGAGGGCGCGTACTTCCGGCGCCACGTCGATGCCGTGCCGGCCGGCGAACTCGATCACCGGGGCGAGGCTGGTGAACGGAAACACGCTGGTCTTGGTGCCCCAGTCGAACCGCCGGCCCTTGATGCCCCGCGCCTGCTCGATCAGGGCCGCGTCGTACGGGAACGCGAGCACGACATCGTCGCCCTCGCCGTCGCACCGCACATATGACTGCTGCCTGCGGTACTGCTCGCGGCGCCACTTGCGGCCGTGGAGCCGGGCCTGCTCCCGTGTGTGCGCGCGGCGGGACTCGATCAGTTCCCCGGCGCCGGGCGGCTTGGGCAGGCCGTCGTAGCTGATCCCGAACCCGTCGAGCTGGCCGCGGTACTTGCGCAGCATGTCCCACGCGGCCAGCGCCTCATCATCGGTCCACGAGCTGACCGGCATGGCCGCCAGCACATGCCCAAGCCAGGTATCAGTGGCGTTGAATCCCTGCCCATCCAGACTCTCAGCGAAGTCGCACACCCCAGCCAGCCGGGCCACCGCATCGTGGATCTGGCCGTAGTCACCGCTGCCCGCACTGCTTTCCGTCGGGTGCGGTTGGTGTGCCTGGCTTGTCTCTGGTTCGGTGTCCGGGATACCGGGGTGCGGTGGGTCCGCCGCGGCCATGCCGCCGCTGGTGCCGGGGCTGGCGGCCCGGAGGTCAGTGTGATTGCTGGTGCGGCTGGCGTGCGCCGCGGCTGATCCGGTGCTGTGCCCGTCGTCGGCTTGGCTTTTCATACCGCCTGCGGCGAGCAGGCGCTGTAGCGCATGTTGTGGCTTCGCCGCGTCGGTGATCTCGATGCCGTGCTTGGCGGCGAACTTCTCGGCGTGCGGTGTGCACACCTCACGCTCGGACCAGGACACGCGGCCCGCGCGGCCGGTTACGTAGCTGTAGCGGGTGGCGTGCGTCGGCGGATTCTTGCATTTCCCGCTGCTGCACGTGTAGCCGCGTTCGCTGTTCAAGCGGATCTCTTGCTCGGTGAGGCGCCGGACGGCGTGGCCCCGGGACGTGCTCATGCCACGGCCTCCGGCCCGTCCGGGCCGATCCCCCGGCCGGTGCCCCACGCCTGGGCGTCGGCCTGGTATTCGGGTGATTCCTGCCCGCCGGGCTGCGGGACGCTGGCGCGGAGCCCGATCTCGCGGGCGTTGGCCGTGGCGTCGCCGATCAGCCGCCAGTCCCGGCCCGGCCCGTCGTGGCTGGCGCCGCTGACATACCCGGCCTGCCGGTCGTACCAGTCGGCGATCAGCCCGCGTGCGGCGTTGAGGCGGCCGTCATCCAGGCCCGCGTGCAGGTCGTACGGGCCCGGCCGCGGCGCGGCGTCCCGGCCGGGCCCAGGCTCGGTGTAGGGGTCGGGGGCGTTCTGCTGCCGTGCCCAGTCGCCGATGATGTTGGCGACTTCGGGTGACACGCCGCGGGAAGTGCCGGGTACCGGTGCGGCCCACGGGTCTTCTTCCCCGGGGCTGGGGTAGGCGGGGTCGGCGGCTTCCATGTCGTCAAGCCAGCTCATCACGATCTCCCTGTTGAACCTTCCAACATTCTAACTGTGATCTGCATCAATTTGCCAGCCGAGCGCCATTGTGTGGTGTGCATAGGTGGGGGTGTCTAGCGGTGGCCGTTGAGCCAGGACCCGGCCGGGCTGGGCTCGGGTTTGCCGGGGTCGCGGTGGTGCCCGCGGTCGCGGCAGGCCCGGGTTTCGGCCGCCAGCACCTCGGCGGCTTGCAGCAGCGGCCGGGTCAGCCAGTCGAGCTGGGCGAACACCATCTTGGGGTCGCGGGCCGGGATGTACAGCAGGCACCACGCCTCGTGCAGGGTGTCCAGGTAGGCCAGGCACAGTTGGTGCTGCTGCCAGCACGGGGCCAGCAGGTCGGCGAGGTAGCCGAACACCGGCCGGTAGATCTCGCTGACCCAGTCGGCCAGCCGGGTCCGGGTGCCGGCGCACGCGGGGTCATCGGGCTTCCACCACGGCGGCGCCGGGTTCACCTGGTAGGCCGGGGCCGTCTCCGGCGGAGATCCGGCGGCCGGGGCGAGGGCGGTGATCTGCTCCGCCATGCGGCCAAGAAGATCGTTGACCTCGTCGAGGCGCTGTTCGATCCGGTCCGCCCGGCTGCCGAGCGTGCCGAACTCCTCCCGCAGCCCGGCGATCTGCTCCACCGCCGCGGCGCAGTCGCGGCCCAGCCCTTCGACCCGGGCGGCCAGGTCGGTCAGCCGCAGCACCGCCGCCACCGTGCCGTCGCCGCGGGGGGTATCCGCGCCGCTCATGACCCGCCCCCGATCTGGTCCCATGCCCGCCGCCGCCGCGGCCGCCCGGCCCCGTCCTCGTGCTGCCCGCCGGGCGGGCTGACAGGCGCAGCGGCCGGTTCAGCTGCTGGCTCGGCTGCTGGCTCGGTGGGCGCAGGGCGGGGCACGCCGGGGGTGGGAATGCGGGCGGCGTCGTACCGGCGCCCCTGCGCTTGGCCATCTGGTGTGGCGGGGGCAGGCTCGGGGAGCCAGGTGTGCGGCTGGCGGGCGCGGGCGCGGAACAGCTGGGTGAGCGACTGAGTGAGCCACTTGTGCCAGCGGCCGTGCCAGATCACCGGGGGGCGGCCGATGACCGGGCTGAGGCCGTTGCGGAGGATGAACGCGTACCCGGTGCCGTCGCGGCGCGCGGGCAGGCGGCTGATCATGTCCTCGGTCATCACCGGGTGCCGCATGTCGTGTTCGTAGCCGCGTTCGCTGGCGCGTTCCCGGGCCGCGATCAGGCCGGACAGCTTGCTGGCCATGGCCAGGGTGTCGGGGTCGCTGATGCCGGGCAGGAACACCTTCGCCGCGCAGGTGTCCAAGATGGTGCGCGCCCCGTGGGTGCCCCACCGGGCCTGCAGCTGGGCGGCGCCGTGCACGACGGGCATGATCTGCACGCCGCGGCCCCCGGCGTCGGCCAAAAGCGACGGCAGCGGCAGCGGGCAGGTCTGGGTGATCTCATCCAGCGCCCACAGCATCGGCGGGTCCAGCCGCCCGCCGGGCATCTTCGCCGCCGCCAGCGCCGCCTCGTGGTAGATCTCGGTGACCAACGCGGCGAACAGGCCCGCGACCGGCGACGGCCGCTCGTCGCGGGACTCGGCGATCAGGTACAAGGTGCCGCCGTCGCGGACGAAGTCGCGGGGGCTGAACATGGCGGGCCCCGGGGTCACCGCGGCGCGCAGCACCGGGTCGACCATGAACCCCAGGTTGGCGGCGACCATGTACCGGATGGTGTCGGTGGTCTTGGCCGCGGCCGAGGTCATCTGGTCCCGCACCAGCGCGCCCCACCGTTCGGCCTCGGCGCCCGCACCCGGCAAGGCTTTGAGGAAGTCCTGCGGCGCCTTCTGCAGCGCCCAGTAATGCACCAGGTCCATCGTGCCCCGCCGCAGCGCGGCCACGTGCAGCAGCGTCTGCAGCCACATCGCGGTCGCGGCGGCCCAGAACTCCTCCCCCTCGCCCTTGAACGCGCCGATCGCCGACAGCGGCTGCGCCCGGCGGATCGCGGTCGCCGGGTCCTCGCACCCGGCCAGCACGTCCCACCGCATCGTGGACGCCGCGTCGGCGAGCTGCTGCGGGTTGAATACGTGCACCGGGCCCCGGCCGGCGCGCGCCGCTGCCGTCAGCGCGTGCAGGTCCCCGCGGGTGGTGGTCGCCACCACCGGCCCCGGGTAGTTCGCGATGATCTCGGCCAGCGCCCCGGACTTGCCGGTCCGCGGCGGCGCGATGTAAATCACGTGCTCCTCGACCGGGACCCGCAGCGCGTGCCCGTACTGGGCGCGGCCCACCAGCACCGAGGTCTCCGCTGGCCGGAACCACCGGGTCAGCCGGGGCAGCGACGGGCGGGACCGCCGCGCCCGCCGGGCCGCCGCGAGCCGCCCCCACCGCAGCCACAGCTCCAATACGGTCGCGTGCCCGGGGCCGGGATGCAGCCGCAGCCGGGCCCGCAGCCGCATGTACCGCACCCGGTGCCGCGGCAGCCGCCGCTGCGGCCATACCGCCCAGCACCCGAACAGCACCGCCGCCAGCGCGGTGGCCGCAGCGGCCAGGGCCAGCCAGCCGAGGCTGGCCAGCCACCGCACCCCCACCAGGGCCGCCACGGCCGCGGCTATCACCACCGCGGCGGCGGGACCGGACTTGGTGCCGTCTTCTTCGGTACGCCGAAACGTCATCGTGCCCCGTCCTTCCCTTCTGCGGATGATGCGCCAGCGGCGGGCCGGGCCTGCAGGCCGCGGACGTGGCGGACCAGTTCCCGCCGCGCGGTGCCCGCGCTGTAGCCGATCTCGGCGGCCAGCTCATTGGCCAGCCCCGACACCTCGGCCAGCGGCACCGCGGCGAGGTCGCGCCGCCGGCCAGCGAGGTCGATCATCTGGTCGCGTTTCGTCGGGCCTCCCCCAGCGGCCGCCCGCACCGCCCGCGCCCCGCCGGCCCTTGGGCGCCCCGGCGCCGGCTGCCGCGCCGCGGCCAGCTCGGCGGCCAGCCGGTCACGTTCCGCACGCAACCTGCCCGCCTGCTCGTGCGCCTGGTCGGCGCGGGCCGCAAGCTCGGCGCGGGCCTGCTCCAGCGCCGCGACGCGGGCAGCGGCGGCGTCCCGGAGCTGGCCCAGCACGTGGGCGGCGTCGTCACGCACGCCCTGGAACTCCGCCCGCAGGCCGCTGATCTGCCGGTCCGCCGCGGCGCGCACCGCCTCGCCTTCACGGGCCGCGTCGGCGCGCACCTGAGCAGCCAGCCGGCCCGCCTCGGTACGCGCCCGGTCAAGCTCAGCCCGCAGGGCGGCCTCGGCGGCGCGGGCACGCACCGCCTCCTCGCGGGCCTGCCGCACCTCGGCGGCGGCGCGGCCGGCCGCCTCATCGCGCTGGCCCGCCGCCAGCGCAACCCGCTGCTCGGCGTCCCGCTGCACCGCCGCCAGCTCGGCCAGATGCCCGGGGCGAAGCGCCGGGGCGACCGGGCAGTCCCGCACCACCCAGGCACGGAAACCCGCCAGCGTCGACGGCGGCGCCAGGGCCAGCCGCAACAGCCACAGCGCCCCGCCGCCGAGCGCACCCAGCAACGTCGGCCCGTCGTCCGCGAGCCCTTCCCCGCCGGCCCGCTGGGCGGCCAGCACCCAGGCCCGGACCACGCCGATCAGCGTGTCCGAGGCCACCGCGTACACCGCAGCAGGCATCACCCAGATCGCCAGATCCCGCCACCCGTGCCCGGCCGCCAGCGCGTTCATCGCCAGCGAGATACCGATACACGCGGCGTTCAGCACCCGCGGCCGAACCGCCCGCCGGCCGTGCAGCGCCAGCGCGACCCCCAGCGCGGCGAAGATCACCGCACCCACGTCCGGGATGCCCGCCTCCAGCGCGGCGACCGCGGAGCTGTGCTTGACCGCGGCGACCATCGTGTACTGGGCATTCCAGCTCACCACCGCCGCCGCGGCCGCGAGCACCGCCAGCGCGGCTGCCGCGCCACCCAGCCACCACCCCGCCTGCCCAAAGCCGCGCCCACTACCAGAGGTGACGTTGACCACCCGCACACCGTCACGCACAGGTGCGGCGGCGAAGTCAGCGCCGGTCACCCCGAACGGCTCCCACGGCCGCGCGCTGTCCCTAGCCGTCACGGCCATCACTGCTGCCCTCCCCCGCGGCCGGAGCCACCAGTTGTGCCCTGATCTCCTCCAGGCTCGGCAGCGCCTGATCCAGCACGTCGTTCACAACCGCCGACATGCTGCGCGCCCTCACGCTCGCCGCCAGCCGCAGCCGTCGTGCCACGCCCGAGCCGATCCTCGGCGTGATCTTCACCTTGTGATCCATCAGGACTCCTTCACTTCGGTTCATGTGACCGGCGGCCGGGCGCGACGGCGACGGTCACAGTGACCGGCTGGTCTAGGCCCGGCCCGCTCTCGTTGATCGCCCGCAGCGCCGCATGCGCGCCCAGGCAGCGCTGGCACAACAGCAACGGCCGCCTGCCCCGGCCGGTTGTACTGTTCGCCGAGCACGTGCACGTCCGCGTCGCGCTCGCGGCACATCTCGCAGTCGTTGCGCGCGTGCGGGTACGGAAGTGCGCTCATCAGGTGCCGCCTTCGGTCCCCGGCCCGCGGCGGGCGCGCAGTACCGCCTGGCGCAGCTCGAAGCCGTGCAGCCGCTCCTGGAGCTCCAGCTCAGCGCGGGCCGCCTCGGTGGCGGCGCCGGGCCCGATCCCGTACACACCGCAGCGGTGGCACCGCACCCGCGCCGCGATGGCCGGGCAGGAGGTGACCGCGCTGCACCCGGACCGCAGGCAGGTGTGCTGCGCGTCCAAGGGCAGCACCTGGCCGCGGGTGACGACGTGGTCCCGGCCGCAAATCCCGCAACTGGCGTGCACGGTGCCCGCCCAGTCGATGCCGCCGTCCGCAGCGAGGCGGTAGTTCATCGAGCCCGGCTGCGCGGCGAACCCGCACGACGGGCAGCGGGTGTAGGGAAGCTCGGGGTGATCGGGCACTGGGTCAGCCCTCCGCGCCCTGAGGGCTTCCGAGCGTGGCCCTGATCTCCTGGAGCCAGGTGCCGGTGCCGCCGGGGTAGCCGTAAAAAGCGAGGTCTCCGGCCAGCCGCTGCGCGGCTTCCTGCCGGGTGTAGTCCTCGGCGCCGAGGCTGGCCTGGTCGCCGGGCACCAGCGCGACCGTGAGCCGTTCGCCGGTCGACCACGCCGGTTCGGGCCGCCCGCCGTTGTGGTCCCGCGCCCACCGGGCCCGCCTGGTGATGTCCCCGGCGAAATCGAACAGCGTCCCGCCGGTTGCGCCGTTGAATGCGGCCACCGCTCAGCCCTCCTGGTCCAGCTCGGCCCAGGAGGCGTCCCATGCGGCGGCGGCCAGGCGCTCGCAGCCGTCGGCGTGGCCGGGCTCGTCTTCGCGGGGGCCGCTGACCGGGCCGCGGTCGCTGACCAGGCCGCCGCAGGCCGGGCAGCGCCAGGTGACCGACGGGCCGTAGGTCCGGTTCCAGTGGCTGTCAGAGGGCCCGGCCGCGTAGCTGAAAGCGGCCTCGGCGACCGTGTCCCCGGCGCCGTCGTCCCCGCCTGCCACCAGGCCGAGCGCGGTGCCGATCTCGCCCCAGGTGTGGCCGTCCTCGCGGGCGGCGCGGACGTAGCGGTGGGCGAGTGCGCGGGCGGCCAGCTCGGCCGCGCGGACCGCCCGCAGGCCCGCGAGCGGCTCGGCGTCGCAGGTGGCAGGGCCGTCCGGCTCGCCGCTGAACATCGGCCGGGCGACGAACCGCCCGCCAGTGTCGCGCACGATCCGCTGGACGGCCGCGCCCACCTCGCGGCGCGCCCGCTCAGCGAGATCCTGGCGGCTGCCCAGCGCGGCTTGACCGGCGCATTTCATCTGGTCCTCCATGCCTGCGCGGTGGCATGTATCCCATGCCGTCAAGCCAAGTATACACCATTCATACGGTGATGCAGATCATCTATTCTCGTGACCGTGCTCCCCGCCGGTCAGAGCCGGTGTAAGCTATAAATTTGAACGGTGATGCAGTTCGCCGCCTGGAGAGCACATGGCTAACGCGACAACCGAGCTGGAACGGCCGGTACCGCTGTACATACAGGTCGTCCGGCAGCTACGGGCCCAGATTGCCTCCGGCGAACTGGCCGACGGCGACCGGATCCCCTCCCAGCGGCAGATGATGGCCCGCTGGCACATCTCCATGCAGACCGCCAGCAAAGTCATCGGCGCCCTGAAAACCGAAGGGCTCGCCATCCCCAGCGTCGGCCGCGACACCATCGTCGCCCCCGGCGCCGCCGCCCGCATCGCCGCCGCCTCCGTCGGCACCGCCCACGCCCCCGCCGACCCGCCGCCAGCACCCGGCACCGGCGTCACCGCCACCGCAGGCAAAGCCGCCGCCCCCGCTCAGATTGCCGAGATCCTCGGCATCCCGCCCGGCCGCCGCGCCCTGCACCGCCGCGAAACCCGCACCGACGACAGCGGCCACGCCATCAGCGTCACCACCACCTGGTTCCCCCCAGCCATCGCCGACAAGGCCCCCCGCCTCGCCGACAGCCAGCCCCTCCCCGGCGGGGCTCTTGCCTACATCGCCGAAGCCACCCCGGCACGGGCCACACGCGCAATCGAAGACAACAGCGCCGCCTCCGCCAACGCCGACACGACCGAAACGCTCGGCATCCCGCCTGGCTCACCCGTCCTCGTCACCCGCACCCGGCACCACACCACCACAGGTCAAACCATCGCCTACGCCGAAGCGGTCACCGCCGCAGGACACTGGCGCACCCGCACCTATACGATCACCGGAAACTGAGAACCCGCGACTAGATGTCAGCTTCGTTAGCCACCCTGCCATGGTTCTTGTGCGAATCGCCTCACGAAGACGGAACCGCAGCAACACTCGTGCCTGTTCCGGATCATGCGTGCTAGACACGGCGAGTGAGCCGTACTGGTAGTTTCGTGCTTAAGAATCGTCTGTACCGTCAGTTTGGGAATCTGCTGTGCTTGGGCGATCATGTGGCCTGACCTGGAGGTTTCGTTATCCTCCGGTGACCGTGGTTAACCTCTCCTCACCCGGGCTGATGGTCCGGCGGCCTGGCTCGCCCATGCTGATCGTCGTCCCTCCCCTCCTTGAGTCCTCTTCGTGGCTACCGCCCCTCAGGCCGTGGCCGAGATCATGTGGCAGCGAGGAGGACGGGCGACACCAGCTTGGAAGATCGGTGTCGCCACCTGACGTCTGCCGCGCGCGGACGGTGATCCTGCCTGGTGAGGGGCGATCGAACACGCATGAGTAACCCGCGGTTGTCCCTCAGTCGCCATGGCGTGCGGAATGTGTGCACGGCTACGCGGTCTTGAACCGTGCCCTCGCGCACGACTGATCGACTGATCATCCCGTTTGCCATCGGCCCGACAAGTTCGCTGGGGCTCAGTTCGGGTCAATGGCAGGGTAATCAGGCCGCCTCAGCCATAACCGATGTGTTCAGACAGCATCGCGATCATCCCGAGTCGGAGTATCCCAGCCGGAGGCGCCACGATCGGCTGAGATATGTCCATGCTAGAGAATGGATGACATCAGGAACTGTCAGCTGGAGAATCTGCTGGACCACGGCCGTCATACTGACGATTTAGAGGAGGGATGCTGACGTGGGTGTGGGTGCGCGGTG
>WNFJ01245504.1_pt1 | contig 45229 bp, 46 predicted proteins | sample 5400461 | NCBI WGS metagenome assembly WNFJ01 (sample SAMN13153349, study PRJNA577476) | soil metagenome | isolation source: 115 cm saprolite on Douglas fir-dominated hillslope | place: USA:California | collected 2013-09-17
CGTGAATGTCCTGCAATGCTTCCAGGCAGTACCATTGATTAAGGGCTGCTTTTTCGGCGGGTCGTGCCACAGGTTCGGCCATGCCCAGTCTCCCTTCGCATATTATGCTGCGCTTTTATATATGCGTTCCATCACGGCTGCATGGCCTGCCATCGCTGCTTGGACGTCGAAAGCGCGGAACTCGCCTTTGCGGATGATTTCCTTGCCGTCGATGAATGAGGAGTCGACCCGGAACGGACCGCACATCACCAGTGCCGCCAACGGGTCTCGCTGCGTGCCGGACAGGCCGAGCTGGTTCAGTCTTACCGCGATGAAGTCGGCGCTCATGCCCGGAGCCAGATAGCCGATATCGTCGCGACCTAGAATGGCGGCGCCGCCGCGTGTGGCCATTTCGAGCGAGTCACGTGCGGAAAGGGCCTTCGTTGTGCCTCCGAAGCCGCCGCGGCCGCCTGGTTTTTCGGACAGGTAGTGATGCGGCGCAACGCGCTGCAGCATCATGGCGAGCCGGGCCTCCATGAACATGTTGGATGTGTCGTTGGAGGCAGAGCCATCGACGCCGAGTCCCACGCGGACGCCGGCATCGAGCATCTCGCGAATCTTGGCGATGCCCTGTCCGCAACGCATGTTGGCTGAGGGGCAGTGCGCAACGCCGGTTCCCGTTGCTGCAAAGCGCTCTATCTCCTCGGTTGTCAGAAAGATTGAATGGGCGAACCAGACGTCGGACCCGAGCCAGCCGACGGATTCGGCGAAATCGACCGGGCGCATTCCGTAAATGTCGTGGCAATAGGTTTCCTCGAACAATTCCTCAGCAAGATGCGAATGCAGGTTGACACCTGGATGCTGGCGCGCAAGCGCTGCGGCTTCGCGCATCAGGTTGGGCGTGACCGAGAAGGGCGAGCAGGGAGCCAAAATGATCCGGTTCATCGCATGCCGGGAATTGTCGTGATAGCGATGGATGAGCCGCTCGGCGTCCTTGAGGATTACGTCCTCCTGCTCGACGCAGCTGTCGGGCGGCAGTCCGCCCTGGCTTTTGCCGCGCGACATCGCTCCCCGCGCCGCATGGAAACGCATCCCGATCTCGCGTGCCGCATCGATGGTGCTGTCCAGGGTGCAATTGTTCGGCAGGATATAAAGATGGTCCGAGCTGGTGGTGCAGCCGGAGTGGATCAACTCGGCCATCGCCACGCTGGCCGAAATCCGGATCGCGTCGTCATCGAGTTCGGCCCAGATCGGATAAAGGGTCTTGAGCCACACCAGCAGTTCGTCGTCCTGCACCATCACCCGGGTCAAGGTCTGGTACATATGATGATGGACGTTGACCATTCCGGGCATCACGACGTGGCCGGACAGGTCGAGCACGTCATCGGCCGGCATCGACGTCAGTTCGGCCGAGGTGCCGACCTTCTCGATGACGTTATCGCGGATAAACAGCGCGCCATTTTTCAGTTCGCGGCGAGCGTCGTCGAAAGTGGCAAGAAGATCGATGTTCTTGACGAGAAGCGTTGTCATTAGCGGACGTCCCGGTAGTAGGGTTCGCCCAGCGACGCGGGCGCGGCCATCAGGCGACGCACGCGGTGCCAGGCCAGCACTGGCACGATGATCAGCGCGATGGTGCCAAGATAGGGCAGCATCGATAGGATGGGTGCTGCGATCGGCCAGTTCCGCGCCTGGCCGACGAAGCCGAGCGAGGTGATGCAGCCGAACAGCAGCGCGGCCAGCACCGCGTTGACCGGCCGGTAGCCAGCGAAGATCACCAGCGCGACCGCGATCCAGCCGCGGCCGGCGACCACGCCCTCCGACCACGATGGCACGAAGGCGAGCGTAAGGTAGGCGCCGGCACCCGCGGCAAGCGAAGAACCGGCGGTAACGTACCAGAACCGAAATTTCTGCACGGGAATGCCGGCCGCGTCCGCGGCGGCCGGATTTTCGCCAACCGCCCGCAGGTTCAATCCGTGACGGGTGCGGAACATGACGAGATGCAGGACCAGCGGCAGCACGATGTAGATCAGATAGACCAGAATGTTCTGTGCGAAGATTGCCCGCCCGATCAGCGGAATGTCGCTGAGATAAGGAATGGCCACGGGCGCAAAGGTGGCCGGCGCAGGCATCCCCGAATAGGCCTTGCCGATGGTTGCCGCTAATCCGGTGCCCATCAGCGTCAGCGCCAAACCGCATAGCACCTGATTGGCGCGCAAAACCACCGTAGCACCGGCGAATATCATACCGACGAAAAATCCGACGCCGAGTGCGCAGACAAAACCGAGCGCCGGACTTGGCGTTGCGATGACGGTGGCGATCGCGGTAATGGCGCCGAGCGCCATCAGACCTTCGACCCCGAGATTGACGACGCCGACGCGCTCGGCGAGCACCTCGCCGAGCGCCGCCAGCGCCAGCACGCCGCCGGCGAGGATCGAAGTCTGCAGCAGTCCGGCGATGATCTCCATAGGTCTCTCAGGCCGTCGGTTCGCTGCGGACAATGCGGTAATGCGCAAGCTCGTCACCAATCGCGGTGAAGAACAGGATCAGGCCCGTGATCGCCAGCACGGTCGAGGTATTGAGTCCCTGGGTCTGCAGGATGATTCCGGAATTGAGGATGACGGCCATCAACGCCGCGCCTGCCATCACCCCGAGCGCCGAGCCGCGCGCAAGCACCGCGACCATGATGCCGAGGTAGCCGAAATTATTGGAGATGCCGCCCTGCAGCCGATGCACGGTCCCTGCGATCTCCAGCATGCCGGCGATGCCCGCGATCGCGCCGGACAGCAGCATCACCGTGATCAGATGCCGGCGGAACGGCATTCCGGCATATTTGGCTGCCTGCGGATTGGACCCGGCGATCCGGACCTCGTAGCCCCAACGCGTGAAGTTCAGTAACCCGGCGACGACGACCGTCAGCAGGATCGCCAACGGGAATCCCCAATGAACCGTGCCCCAAAATTCCGGCACCTCATGGCGGACGCGCGCCGTCGTTCCGAGCGCGTGGCCGCCCGGGTCCAGCCATGGCCCGGTTGCGACATAGTAGGCCAGCAGTACGCCGACGAAATTGAGGAGCAGTGTGGTGATGAGTTCGCTGACATTGGCGTAGGCCTTTGCCAGCGTCGGAATCAGGATCCAAATGACGCCGCCAAGCGCGCCGCCGACGAACATCAGCGGCAAGATCACCACGGTTGGACCAGGGATGAACAGCCCGATGCCTGTGGCGGCGAAGGCGCCTGCATAAAACTGTCCCTCGGCGCCGATATTCCATGCCCCTATCTTGAGAGCGATCGAGACGGCAAGGCCGGTCAGGATCAGCGGCGTCAACAATAGGCCGACATCCTCGAGACCAAAACTGGATCCGAAGGTCGATTTGATTACCTGCGACGCAAGCGTGAGCGGCGCTGCGCCGCTGGCGGCGAGCACGATGCCCGCAGCGGTCAGCGCCAGCACAATCGCCAGTCCGCGCGCTAACAGTGCGACCGCCGGTTGGGGTGAAGGGAGATGCTGGATACGGATCGTCAAACTCAGATACTCGCGGGCTCGAGACGCGGCGCCGCCGCGCGCTGTCCACCCATCAGCATGCCGATCTGTTCGATGCCTGTCGATGCGGTCTCGACGATGCCCATGATCTCGCCGTGGAACATCACGGCGATACGGTCTGACAGGTTAAGCAGCTCCTCGAGTTCTTCCGAGATCAGGATGACGCCGACGCCGGCGTCACGCAACTCGACGAAGTAGCGCATCATCGTGTTGATTGCGCCGACGTCGAGCCCCCGGCTCGGATACGCCGCGACCAGCAGCTTGTCGGCGATACGCATTTCGCGACGCGCGACGAGGCGCTGTTGATTGCCGCCGGAAAGATTGCGCACCGGCATAGTGAAATCCGGAACTGACACCGCCGCAGCTTCCGCGATGCTGCGCGCAAGGGCGATCGCGGCGCGTGGCCGGAACCAGCGCCCGAGGGAGACCGGCGCCCGACCGTACTCGCGGATCACGGCGTTATCGGTAACGCTCAGCGCGGGCGCCAGTCCGCTGTGCAGCCGGTCTTCCGGGATGTGGCCGACGCCGAAGCCGGCGAACTCGCCGGCGTTGGCCGCGCCAACGTCGTGACCGTTCACAAGGATGTTGCCGGAACAGATCGGCCGCATGCCGGTCAGCACCTGGCTCAGCTCTTTCTGGCCGTTTCCAGCCACGCCGGCTATGCCGAGAATTTCGCCGGCACGTATGTCAAGTGACACGCCGTTCAGCGCGACGTTTCCGAGGTCATCCAGTGCACGAACCTCGTCCAGCCTCAATACCGCGTCGGCAGAGATCGGGACGGCGCCGGCACCGCGCCCCCGCAGATCATTGAGCACGATTTCGTGGCCGACCATCAGCTTGGCCAGCATTTTCTGGCTGCAATTGCGCGTCTCTTCCGTGGTGACCTTGCGGCCGCCACGCAACACGCTAATTCGGTCGGAAATCTCAAGCACCTCGTCGAGCTTGTGACTGATGAATATCACGGCGTTTCCTCGCGAAACGAACTCTCTCAGCGCCCTGAACAATTCGCGGGCTTCCGCCGGTGTGAGAACCGCGGTCGGCTCATCGAGGATCAGCACGCGCGCTTGGCGAGCCAGCACGCGGAGAATTTCGACCCTCTGCTGTTCGCCGGTGGAAAGATCCTCGACCTGTGCGGCGGGTTTGACCGCGAGGTTAAGCGAAGCAGCAAGTTCCGCGGTCCGGCTTTCCAGTTTCTCGGGGCTGATTTTCGCAGGCGTCTCCGACCAGCCGAGATGAATGTTTTCAGCGACGGTGAAGGCCTTCACGAGCTTAAAGTGCTGGTGCACCATGCCAATGCCGGCCGCGATAGCCTCGACCGGCGAGGTGAAACTTTGAGCGTAACCATCGATGATGATCTCACCGGCATCCTGCGTGTAGATGCCGGTGAGGATGTTCATCAAGGTCGATTTGCCGGCGCCGTTTTCGCCGAGCAGGGCGTGAATTTCCCCGGCCCATACTTCCAGATCGACGTCCTGGTTGGCGACGACGCCGGGAAAGTATTTGCAGATACCCTTGAGAAGCACGACGGGCGGCGTTCCGGGAGGCCGCGCCGGGCTCGTCTTAGGTATGGCATTCATCTGGCCTCTCGGGTGTTACGCTTGGGGGCGGGATCAGATCCCCTTTACGCCCTCGATCGACCAGTCCCAGTTGTAGAGTTCGGTCTCGGTCATCTTCTTGCCAGCGGGCACCCTCACGTTGCCCTTCGAGTCCTTGATCTCTCCGACGAATGGGCTCCAGCCACCGGCGATCTTTTCGCGCACGGCGTCAGCCTGCTTGCGGACCTCCTCCGGAACGCTCTCGCCCCAGGCATCGCGGTCGATGCCGGCGCCCATGGGCAGGATGGTTTGCGACGGCGTCCATTTGCCTTCCAGACGCAACCGGACCTGATCGACATAGAATTTCTTGAAGTCGATCACGATCGAAGACACATAGGCCTTTGGCCCGAAGCGGCGAATATCGGTATTCCACATCACCGCCTTGGCGCCGCGCTTTTCCGCGACCTGCAGGTAGCCAGCCTCGTCCATGATGCCGAACAGTAAATCGCAGCCATTGTCGAGCAGCGCGCTGCCGGCCTGAGTTGCCGCCTGCGGATCGAACCAGGAGTTGATGGCGATGACCTGCATCGTCGCGTTGGGGTTGACGCTGCGCGCGCCCATCAGAAACGCGTTGGTGCCGGAGAACACGGACGGAACCGGGAACGAGCCGACATAGCCAAGCTTGCCGCTCTTGCTCATCAGACCGGCGGCAACGCCCGTCACGTAGGTCGGATACCAGTGCCCGACATAATAGGTGCTCAGATTGTCGAGCGGGTTGCGGCCATCGCATTCGTAGAACGCGACATCGGGCGAGCGCTTGGCGACATCATACAGGAAGTCGCCGTAGTTCGACGTGGCGAAAACCATGTTCGCGCCCTGGGACACGAATTGGCGGAAGGTGCGGCTCGCGTCGGCGGAATAAGGAATGCTTTCGACGAAAACCGTCTTCAGTTTCGGAAAGGCGGCCTGTACGGCCTTCATTCCCTGGTCATGGCTCCAGGTCCAGCCTTCGTCGGCGACCGGTCCGGTATGGCCGAAGGCGATGACAGCCTTTTCCTCGGGCACCGCCGGGAGCGGACCGGCCGCGCTCGCGGGCCGGATCAGCTTCGGCATCATCAAGCTCGTTCCGGCCGCGGCGCCGAGATTGAGCAAGCCGCGACGAGACAGATTACGCAGGTCGATCATGTTGTGCCCTTCTGACTATTGAAATTGCTCGCGCCCAAACGAGGTGTTCCGTTTCCCGTCCAAAGCTCACTGCGTCAGCGACAAGGAACGCAACAATTGTGCCAAGCTTGTAGGTTGACCAAAACTGTCTCAGAAGCGTGATGTTCGGAATAGAGGATATTTCTGGACGATAACGATGCGCGAAAGGCAACACTTGACGCGTCGTTTTTTGCGCGCCTAAAACTAAAATGCACGGCGTTGAGCGGACAATGTGTAAGCAACGCCTGATCATTTATTGAGCAGAAGGTGCAAATTGCTACCCACTTCCGGTCACTGCTTTAGTCGCAAGGCCGCAGGCGCGACCCTTGCATCTGCGGCGAAATGTTGAGTTGGCAAGGTCTGACTGGCGATCATGTCCGGGCAAGCGCGCTTCGATTTCAAAGGCAGGTTGAAGGCGGACAGCTTCGTTGAGTTCGCACGCCATCGGGCCGCCCGTCTCAGTCTCGCGATCAAGGTCGGGCAGGCGAACGACGATGCCATCACCCTGCAAGTCTGGGGCGCTGCGGAATTGGTCGATGCGTTCGAGATGGCATGTAGCCTGGGTCCATATGATTGCGTCGTTCTGGACGTTGCGCGTCATGACCGCGAATTAGCGGCGTAGCGGGAGTTGAAGATGGAGGGTGGAAATTTGTGGCATCCAGTTGGATTGTCGTATTCGATCGAGGCCGGAACTTCCGCCGGCACACATCTGTTCGGTCAGGAACTGGTGGTGTGGCGTGACAGCAGCGGCCTGGCGCATGTCTGGGAGGATCGTTGCCCGCATCGCGGCATGAAGTTGAGCTTCGGCTTCGTGCGTGGCGATCACATCGCCTGTCTTTATCACGGCTGGCAATATGATCGCGCCGGATATTGCCAGTACATCCCTGCGCATCCCGGTCTTGACGTGCCGAAGACGTTCAAGGTGCCGGTCTATCAGACGCAGGAATGGGGCGGAATGATCTGGACGACGCTGTCTTCGGATCCCGTTCCATTTCCGGCTGAACGCGACCCGACCGTGCCGCTGCGCAGTCTTTATACCGACGGCAGCGTCGAAGCGGCGGTCGGTGCGCTGAAGTCCGTCAGACTGGTGCCGTTTGCCGCGCAGGGCTCGGCCGATACCATCGTCGAACAGGTCGCAGAGACCTTGTACGCGGTATCGTGCGGCGAGGATCGGATTTTGGCCGGCGTTCAGTCGACCTCGGATGTGCGGATCGCGCTGCATCTGGCGATCTGCGGGCCGTCGGAACGATATGAAGGAGCCGGCCAGAGTCATTTTCTGGATTTTGCGCTCCAGGTTCGCCGCGCCATCGAACATCCGCGTCCTGATGGGCCTGCAGTGCCGGGAGTAGCCGCGGAGATGAACTGATGTCGGCGTTGCTTCTCTACAATTACGAGCTCGACGAGAGCTGCTACAAGGTTCGGCTGGCGCTGTGGCTGCTCGGCCTCGAATGGCAGGCGGTCGCCGTGGATGTCTTTCCGGGCAAGGAGCATCTGACGCCGACCTTTCTCGCCATGAACCCCGCCGGGCGGCTGCCTATTCTGCGCGATGAAGACCTCACGCTTCATGGCACCGAAGCCATTCTCGCTTATCTCGCCTTTGCCCACGATGCCGCGGGCCGGTGGCTGCCGTCGGATGCGGCGGCCTTCGCCGCCGTGATGCAGTGGCTGAATTTTTCCGCTCGCGATCTCGACGCTACGATCGCGGCGCGCCAGCATTCGTTGTTCGACACGCCGGGGGACGAGGCCGGCCTGCGCGCCGCCTCGGTCAGGGCGCTTCGCATCATGGACGATCACATGACGGCGCGCGGCTTTTCAGGCGAGGATTGGTTTGCGGCGCCGCATGCCACGGTCGCCGACATTGCCTTGTTTCCGGCCTTTGCGCTGAGCCGCGACTTCGGTGTCGACCATGACGAGTATCCGGCGCTGCGGCGCTGGGCACGGCGCTTCCGGGCGCTGCCGGGCTTCAAGACCATGCCCGGCATTCCGGACTATCACTGACGGTATCGGGACCAGATCACACGGGAAGCCAGGCCATGACATCATTGACGCGTTTTTCGGTGAAGCCCCTCTCCAGCATGACGCGCCAGCTGGCCGCTGTCGCGTCCGGCCGCAGCGATCCTGATCTCGTGATCACCGGAGCTCGCGTGCTCTCGACCTACTCTGAACGCATCCTGCCAAATCGCGAAATCTGGCTGTCGGGCGGGCGGATTGCTGCCGTGAAGCCCGCCGGCGCCTACAAGGGGCCGGCGAAGATCTATGATGCACGCGGCGGCATCTTGGCGCCGGGTTTGGTCGATCCCCACATCCACATTGAATCCAGCATGGTTACAGCCTGCGCCTATGCGGAGGCCGCGCTGCTCAACGGCACCACCACGATTTTCTGCGACAGTCACGAAATCGGCAATGTGATGGACGTTGCCGGCGTCGAAGCCATGCTCGAAGATGCGCGTCAGGCACCGCTGTCGATTTTCCTGACGGTACCCAGCACCGTGCCGGCGACATCGCCATCCCTCGAGACCGCGGGCGGCGATTTGACCGCGGCCAAAATCGCGGCGCTGTTCGACAAATGGCCGGAGGCTGTGGCGCTTGGAGAAAAGATGGACTTCGTCCCGGTGACGATGGGCGACGAGCGCAGCCATGCCATTCTCGCCGCATCGTTGGAACGCGGTCGTCCGGTGTCGGGCCACGTATATGGGCGCGAATTCGTTGCGGCCTATGCCGCTTCCGGCGTCACCGACACCCATGAGGCGATCGACCGCGAGATCGCTGACGACATGCTGGAAGCCGGAATCTGGCTGTTTCTGCGTGGCGGACCACCGACGACGCCGTGGCACAGCCTTCCGCAGGCGATCAAGACCGTTACCGAACTCGGCGCCTCGCATAAGCGCGTTGCGGTTTGTACCGATGACCGGGACGCCCACGACCTCTTGCTGTTCGGCCTCGACTGGGTGACGCGCGAAGCGGTCAAGGCGGGCATGACGCCGCAGCAGGCCTGGGCGATGGGCTCGCTGCATGGTGCCACGCGTTTCGGCATGGACGGCGAGATCGGCGGGATGGGCGGCGGCCGGCGCGCCGACCTAGTGATGCTCGATGATGGGTACAGACCGGTCAACACCTGGTATGGCGGCGAACTAGTGGTGGAAAGGGGAGCAATCACGCCGCTGCTCGATGCCGCGTTGTCGACCCGCTACAAATATCCCGATGCAGCTTACCACACCGTGAAATTGCCCAAGAATGTGAAGCTTGTTCCCGAGCTGCCGACTGAAACCGTCGTCGCCCACACCATCAAGACCGAACTGCCGGGTATCACGCTCGGCCACGTCACCGTGACACTGGAGCCGGCCAATGACTGGCAGAGTCACTTCGACAAGCATGGCCTGTGCTTCGTCACGGTAGTTGAGCGCCACGCCAAATCCGCCGGCAATGTCGCGCATGGTCTGCTGAGCAATTTCAATCTGAAGCGCGGTGCGGTGGCATCCTCGGTTGGCCACGACAGCCATAACATCATCATCGCCGGCACCAACGAGGCCGACATGCAGGTGGCCTTGCGGGCGATTGAGGAAACCCAGGGTGGCGCCTGCGTCGTCATGGACGGCAAGGTCACCGCAATGGTGCCGCTGCCGATCGCCGGGCTGTTGTCCGACAAGCGCGTCACGGAAGTCGCCGAACAGGTAAAGGCGCTGAAGGTCGAATGGGACAAGGCCGGCTGCAGCATTCCCTATATGGGCTTCAACCTCATTCCACTTTCCGTGATTCCGGAAATCCGCATCACCGACAAGGGTCTCGTGCTGGTCCCGGAAATGGAAATCCAGCCTTTGTTCGAGGCGGCGTGATTAGATGGATCCGTACCGGCTGGGACTTGTCGCTACGCGGACGCACTATTTTCAGCTGGTGGCCCGGCTCGGTTCGATCCGTCAGGCGGCGCAGGTCCTAAGCGTCGCGCCGTCTTCCATCAGTCGGGTGATCAAGCAGCTTGAAGATGAGCTTGGAACGCCGCTGTTTGAGCGCATTCGTCAACGCCTCAAGCTTACGAGCGCCGGCGAGTTGATGCTCTATCACACGCGCGCCAGCACGGCCGAGCTGAACCGGGCGTCGTCGAAGATCAATGAGTTGCACGGCCTGCGCCGCGGCACCGTATCCGTTGCGATCATCGAGAGCTTCGCGCGCGGAATGATGCCGGTGGTACTGACGAATTTCTGGGCGCACCATCCCGACATCAATGTCGATATCAAGGTGATCGGATCGCGGCAGGCCTGTGACGCGGTGGCGGAAGGTGAGTGTGACCTTGCCGTTGCATTCGATGTCCAGGTGCCGCGTCACGTGCGCAAGATCGCCACCGTCAGTCTGCCGCTGGGTGTGCTGGCGAAGCCCCGGAGCCGCTTTGCGGGCAAAAAGGAACTCAAGCTGTTCGACCTGTCCGGCGAACGGGTCATTCTTTCCGACAACAGCCTGATGCTGGGCATCTCCGTCGAAGAGGCTTTCAACCGTTCGCTGATCGAATTGACGCGACGGTCGCGCACCAACTCGATCGGCCTGATGGTGGATATGGCCTCGATGAATCTGGGGACGGTGCTGCAAACCCGCGTCGGCATCGAACGGGAGATAACCAACGGCACGCTGACCTTCGTGCCGCTGCGGGATCCCAAGATCAATCCCAGGCGCCTGATGCTGCTGGCGCGCTCCGAAAAGGAGATGTCCGAGGCGGCCTCCGCGTTCGGTGCCTTGCTGGCAGAGGCGGTCGAGGGTCTGCGCGACTGACGCCGCGAACCGATGGAGGTGTTGCGTTTTGCGCATCGTTTTGATCGGAAATAAGGGGCTATCCGAAACAGTTTCGGGCTGCGACTAAGCTTGCCACAAATGAGGTTTCGATGAAGCAAAGTGCAGTCGACGCGGTCATTCGCGGCTTGAAGAGGGCGGGGGTCAGTATCGTTTGCTACCTGCCGGATTCCCTGTTCAAGGAGTTGTACCCGGCGCTCGACGCCGACCCCGATATCCGCACCATAAGGGTCACCAATGAGGGCGAGGGTGCCGCCATCTGCGGCGGGGTCTTTCTGTCCGGCAAGAAGGCGGCGCTGGTGATGGAAAATTCCGGGCTGCGCGCTTCGGCCGAACCGCTGGCGCGGATGGGCCTCGGCGCCGGCATCCCGGTCGTGATGCTGATGAGCTATCGCGGCGAACTCGGTGAAAACAATTGGTGGGCGATTCCCCATGGTATCACGATGGAGCCGGTATTGAGCGCACTGCGTATCCCGTATCGGGTGGTGCGCGAGGAAGACAAGATCGAGCGCGCGATCGCCGATGCCTATGCGTGGTCTTACGCCTCCTACTACCACTCTGCGGTCGCACTCGGCGGTGAGGTGGTGCGATGAAACGGTTCGACTGCATGAAGGCGCTTGCTGGGCGCCTCAAGGACGAACTCGTGATCCTGTCGCTCGGCGCGAGCGTGGACGAATGGTACAACGCTGCGCCGCATATGCGCAGCGCCAGCCTGTTCCAGCAGCAGCTCGGCTGCGTCACGCCGCAGGCGTTCGGCCTCGCTGCCGGCTTGCCGCACCGTCGCATCGTCTCGCTCGATACCGACGGCGGCATGATGTTTAATCTCGGCATTCTGGCGACGCTCGGCAACGAGCAACCAAAAAACCTGTTTGTCGTGGTCTGGGACAATGAATGCTACCAGTCGATCGGCGGTCCGCCGACACACACCGCTTCCGGGCGGGTCGACCTCGCGGCGATCGCGCGTGGCGCTGGCGTGGATCAGGCCTTTACGGTTCGCACCGTGCAGGAATTTGACGACCATTGCGCCAAGGGGTTGGCCAGCGATGTGCCCTATGTCGTGGTCGCGAAAGTCGCTGGCACCGTGCAGCCCGACATCAAGCGCAAGCATAGCGATGGACGCGAGGACAAGTACATCTTCGTTCGCCACGTGGAGGCGACCGAGAACATCGTAATCATGGGCCCAAGTGAGCACAACTGACCCGAAAGCTTCAAGGCGAGCGGCGGTGATCACGATTCCCGACCGCCCGCTCAAATCTGCTTATGACTACATAGTCGTCGGCGCCGGGTCCGGCGGCGCCGCGGTGACGCGGCGTCTGGTTGAGGCCGGCGCCGATGTGCTGCTGATCGAGGCCGGGCCGCCGGGTATCGGCATCGCGGATATCGACGATCCCACCAACTGGGTGTCGCTGGGCCGCGGCGCCTATGATTGGGGCTATGACTACGCGCCAACGCCGCATGTTAATGGCCGCACCATCGGTATTCCGCGTGGAAAGGTGCTCGGAGGCTCGTCTGCGATCAACGCGATGATGTGGTATCGCGGCCATCCCTCGGACTACGACGCATGGAGCGCAGCGGGAGCGCATGGCTGGGCATTCAACCAGGTGCTACCCTATTTCAAGCGCGGCGAAGACTGGGAAGGGGGTGCGAGCGAATGGCGCGGTGCCGGCGGGCCGCTGCGGATCTCGCGCAGCCGCGCGATGCACCCACTGGCGACAGCGCTGATCGACGGGGCGGCAGAGCTTGGCATCCCGGTCATCGAGGATCCCAACGGTCCAAGCAACGAAGGTGCGACCCCGTCTAATTTCAATATCTGGGATGGAAAGCGCTTCAGTTCGGCACAAGGCTATTTGTGGGCGGTGCTCGACAGGGAAAATCTGACGATTTTGCCGCGTTCGCTTACGACGCGGCTCGGCATCGAAGGGACACGCTGCGTCTCTGTCAGTCATCTCCTAGATGGCGTGGAGGTCGAGACCCATGCGAATGCGGAAGTCATTCTTGCCCTTGGTGCCATCAATACGCCCCGTTTATTGATGCTGTCGGGTATCGGCGACCCTGCGGAACTGCGACGGCTCGGCATTTCGGTGACAGCCGCACTGCCGGGAGTTGGGCAGAACCTGCAGGACCATCCGCTGGTGCGCGCCGTCAATTTCCGCGCGAAGCGCCCGCTCGGATCGGTGAGCGACAATGGCGGCGGGTCGATGGTCAACTGGAAGACGCGCCCCGGTCTTGCGCAACCCAATGTCCATGCCTTTCCGGTGCAGGGGCGTAGCGCAACGGCCGAGATCGCGAACCAGTACGATCTCTTCGGCGCCGTGTTTGCCATCGGTACCGGGCTGATGCGTTCGCGAAGCCGCGGATATCTGCGGCTGCTCGGAGCAGAACCGGGTTCGCCGATCGAGATTCAGCCGAATTTTCTCAGCGAGCCGGAGGATGTCGGCGATCTCGTGGAGGCGGTCGATTTCGTGATGGAGCTCGTGACCACCAAAGCCTATGCCGACTGGTTCGGCGGATATGTCGCGCCGAAAAGGCGCCTCAGTCGTGCTGAGACGGTGCAATTCATCCGCACCGCGTGCTCGACCTTCTTTCACACCTGCGGTACCGCGAAGATGGGCAGCGATGAAATGTCCGTGGTCGACGAAAGGCTCAAGGTGCGCGCAATTGAACGTCTGCGTGTTGCCGATGCCTCGGTCATCCCGGTCGTTCCAAGCTGTAATACGCATGCGCCCGTCACAATGATCGGCGAGCGCGCCGCGGATTTCATCCTGAAACCGGCCCGGGATTTGCTTGAATAGTGCGATGGAAGGACATGGTTCGACATGACCCGGGCCGAATTCATTCTCGCAGGCGATTTTCTACTCACTATGGATGCGACCAACCGGGTGATTCCTGATGGCGCGGTCCATATCGAGGATGGGCGCATACTGGCCGTCGATAGGCTGGACATGCTTGCTGCGGCGTTTCCGTCGGTGCCAGTAAAGCGGGTTCGAAATTCCGTGCTGATGCCGGGCTTGATCAACGCGCACGCCCATTCCGGATTTCTGCGAGGGACTGCCGAACATCTTCCGGTGTGGGACTGGTTGACGCTGCACATCAACCCGATGCATCGTGTGCTTCAGTCCCATGAGGCTGAGGCTGCGTCACGCCTGTGTTATGCGGAGTCGGTGATCGGCGGCACCACGACCGTGGTCGACATGTGGCGATTCATGGAGGGCAGCGCCAAGGCAGCCGAGGCCATCGGCAATCGGTTGGTCGCTGTTCCCTATGTCGGCGAGCACCCCGAATATGACTATTTCGACACGCTCGACATGAACGAGGCTCTGATCGAGAACTGGAATCGCAAGGCCGGCGGCCGCGTCAATGTATGGGTCGGACTTGAACATCTGTTCTATGCCGACGAGGCCGGCCAGCGCCGCGCGATTGATCTTGCCAAGAAGCACGATACTGGATTTCATACACATTGCAGCGAGGCAGAAATCGAGGTCGGCGAATTTGCCGCCCGTTACGGCAAGCGACCGATGGTAGCGCTTGATGATCTCGGTTTCTTCGAGACGCCACGGACGATGATCGCGCATGCCGTCTGGCTCGATGGCGCCGAAATCGACCTGATTTCGAAGCGGCGGGTGTCGGTGGCGCATAATCCCGTCAGCAATATGAAGCTCGCCAGTGGCATCGCGCGCGTCGGCGACATGTTGGCGGCAGGCATTGCGGTCGGCATCGGCACCGACGGTGAAAAGGAAAACAACAATTTCGACATGTTCGAGGAAATGAAGGTCGCATCGCTACTGGGAAAGCTGAAGGATCTCGACGCCGCCGCAATGGATAGCTGGCAGGTGCTCCGGATGGCGACCATAACAGGTGCCAGGGCAATCAGGCTTGACCATGAAATCGGTTCGATCGAGGTCGGCAAGTGCGCCGATATCATCGCGGTGCGTACCGATACGCCGCGCATGACGCCACTGTTCGGCGAAGGTCCGTATTTCAACCTGCAGCACAATCTTGTTCATGCCGTGCGCGGCGGCGACGTGGCGATGGCGATGGTGGACGGCGAGATCTTGTTCGAGGATGGCGTTCTAAAGACCGCAGATCTCGGCGAGATCATCGCCGATATTCGAAAGCTGGCGCCCGGCCATTTCTCCCGCCGCGCCGCCTTTCTCGCCGCGAATGCCGACGGCACCGTGCAGTGGACGCAAAGAAGGCCGTGACCGAATGCGGAGGCCTAGAATATGACAAAGACGACGGACAGCGTCGCGCTGGATCAGTGGTACGCGGTCGAGACCAGCGCCGATCTCGGTCGCGCGCCGGTTCACACGCGTTTGCTGGGGCAGGATATCGAGCTTTGCCGGAATGACCGCGGTCTGCCGGTAATTGGGGAGGTCTACAACGATGGCAAACGCGGTCCGTCGTTGCCATTTCGTGAGCGCTACGGATGCGTATGGACAACGCTTGGCAACCCGGATCGTGAGATCTTCGATATGCCGGAAGCGGACGAAACTGATCGTCGCTTTGTGCCCTGCGGCTGGGTAAGGATGCGGGCTTCCGGACTGCGCGTGGTCGAGAACTTCCTCGATATGGCGCATTTTCCCTTTGTGCATAAGGATATTCTCGGCGCCGAAGGCCATGCGGAGGTGCCGCAATATTCGAGCGAAATCCGCCGTGACGTCGATGAGGTCTGGGCCAGCAATTGCAGTTTCTTCCAGCCGCGGATCGCGGCGACCGAATCCGAGGGCGCCTTCGTGCGGCTCACTTACCGGGTGCCAACGCCCTTTGTCGTGATGCTGTATCGGGTCTGTCCGACTTCGCCAAACCGGCTTGATGCGATTGCGCTGTTCATCCAGCCGCTCGAGCAGGATCTTTGCCGCGCTCAGCCGGTGATGTATCTGGTCGACGACATTTCTACTCACACTTCGCTCTTGAATTTCGAGCAGGTGATTTTTCTGCAGGACCGAATCATTCTAGAGAACCAGCGGCCGCTGCTGCTGCCGCTGGACGCGCGTCGGGAAATTCCGACCCGCGCCGACAGTTCCTCGATCGCTTACCGGCGTTGGCTGAAGGAAAAAGGCCTTCGCTTCGGAACCATGGCGGGCTAACGAAAGTGTAAATTTGGACGGATCCGGCCGCCAGCCGAGTAGCCAATCGTCGATGAGCCGCGGGCGGCCGACTAACGCAAGACTGGCAATTCTGGGAGGCGGCCAGTAACCGATCTCTATTCAATGTTTGAAAGACCGCTTTTGGCGCGAAGCGGGCGTTCGCGTTTTTTGGCGGCCGGCCTTACCGAGTGACGCAGATGAACGCAGGCGCTACGATGTCCCGTCGTGCTTTTCTCGGATGTCTCAGGCCCGCGACGATGGCTACCGAAACGTAAGTGCAACCATGTATCCCGTCGATATAGCGCGCGCGGGCGGTTTGCGGCTAATCGTTCAACCGGCGGCAACAGCGTCAACGGGGCCAATATCCTTGCTGCGTTGGGTCAAAAGCCTGATCAGGGATGCCTTTACGCCGGCGACATGCTCACGCATCAGCATTTCCGCGCGCCACGGTTCGCGAGCCATGATGGCTTCATAGATCCGATGGTGATCGTCGTGACGGCGGCGGACGTCACGATGCTCGAAAGCCACGATGTTGCGACTAGACGACACCGGCACGTGGTGGCAGATCCGGATCATTTCGGCGAGCATGCGGTTGCGGGCGGCGGCGAGCAGCGTGTCGTGGAAGTCGCCATTGATGTCCCGGTAGCGCGTGAGGTCGCCGGCCTCGAACGAACCGTGGTCCAGCAATGTGTCGCCGGCCGAGAGGCTGCGCTCGATCACGGCCTTTTCCTCCGGACTGAAACCGCGTTCCGCCGCGAAGCGGGCAGCGAGGCCCTCCAGCGAGGCGCGGATATCGTAGGCATCGACGATCGCGCTGAGCGGAAATTCACGGACCGTGAAACCGCGATTGGGCGCGTAGTCCAATAGCCCTTCGCCCGCCAGCGCCTGCAATGCGGCGCGCACCGGGGTGCGCGACACTGCCAGCGTCTTGCTCAGCCTGACCTCGTTGAGCCGCTCGCCGGCCCCGATCGAACCGCCGAGAATGGCCTCCCGAATTTGGTCCGTCACCGAGAGCGCGCGATTGCCAGCGCGCAATCCGAGCGCTGGCTGCGAGAGGGGCGGTTTGGGGCGATCGGGCATCGAAGCAGCCATCTCGCGAGGACAATCTGGATACACTTACGATGGGGCATCGACAGATCATCATACAACCCGTCATAAATCCACTGATAATCGATCAAAAAATCTCGCATATTATTTAGGCTTGGCGCGCAAATGATATGCATCGGCAAAACTGTATGCAATTTTTGTTTGACTCGCTTTCCTGTTGAGCGAACCATGACGTATCCATTTTCGCTCAAGGCAGTGCACATCCGATGGCGACGGCAAGTTCCAGCTTCAGCAAAACAGCCATCCGACCGATCTCTAGGGGTATCGGCGTCGATCACCCGAAAGCGGCCGTGGTCGCGATCGACCTGCACCGCGGTCATCTCGACATGGCGGTGGCGACGATGCCGACCTCGCCGGAGGTCGCCGCCAGGGTCGTCGCCGCCAACAAGCGGTTATTCGATTGGTGCCGGAGCGTCGGAATTCCCGTCATCCATCAGCTGACGTCGTATCGCGACGCCGAGGAAATCCGCGCCAACCCGTTCTGGCGCACCCGCGCCGAGGATCCGGCAGCGACCCGCAAGAACGTCCTGCGCCACAACATCATCGGTGGTCCCGGCTGCACGGTGATGCCGCAACTGCTCGATCCCGGCGACTTCGTCGTCGACACCAAGAAGCGCTACGATTGCTTTCTCGGTACCGACCTCGACTTTGTGCTGCGTTCGCACGGCATCAACACCCTGTTGATCACGGGCGTGAACACCAATTCCTGCGTGCTGGCGACCACCACCGCCGCCAATGTCCGTGACTACGCCGTCATCGTCGTGGAGGACTGCGTCGACAGCATGGACGGACCGGAACTGCACGCGGCCGGCCTCGCCTGCATCAGGACGGCCCTTGGTTTGGTGATGGATACCGATGCCGTCATGGCGCTCGATGGACTTGCCTCACGCCGGACCAGCCCTGAGTAATGGTTCAATTCCTTCCCCCAACGACCGATGAGTAGCTTGCCATGACCGGCCCGATGCTGCCGCGCGACCGCTGCGACTTTTCCGCCATCGTCGATCGCCCGGCAATGAAGTTGCCGGGCGGCGCTCGTATCGTGATCTGGAGCATCGTCAATCTCGAGGTTTGGGACATCGGCAAGCCGATGGCCCGACAGGTGATTCCGGCGCCCACCGGCATTCCGCTGCTGCCGGACGTGCCGAACTGGAGTTGGCACGAATACGGCATGCGCGTCGGCGTATGGCGTTTTTTCGATCTCTACAAGAAGCTCGGCATTGCGCCCACGCTCTCCATCAATGCGCGCGTCTGCGAGGATTACCCGCGCGTCGCGCAGCAAGCCCGAGACGCCGGGTGGGAATTCATGGGCCATGCCTATGAACAGGGGCCGATCCACAAGGAGCCGGACCAGAAGGCGATGATCGAGCGCGCGATGGGCGTGATCGAGAAATTCACCGGCAAGCGCCCGGTGGGCTGGCTCGGACCCGGCCTGACCCAGACGCTGCAGACCCCCGAATATCTCGCTGAAGCTGGCGTCAAATATATCGGCGACTGGGTCTATGACGACGAGCCGACCACGATCCGCACCGCCAAGGGGCCGCTGGTAACGCTGCCCTATACGGTCGAGCTGAACGACATCCCGATGATGATGGTGCAGCATCACGAAAGCGATCACATGATGAAGCGCGCCATCGACTGCTTCGACCGGCTCTATGAGGAGAGCAAGGTTCGGCCGAAAATCCTGTCGCTCGCGGTCCATCCCTACATCAGCGGCCAGCCGTTCCGGATCAAGTTTCTTGAGGCGATCTACGATTACGTCAACAAGTTCGACGGTGTTCTGCATTGGAACGGCGAGCAAATCCTCGACTGGTACAAGGGGCAAATGGCCGAACAGTCGGGATCGAAGCCATGACCGTCTCGGCGCAACGCATATTGCCCGACATGCCGCCGACCCAGGTGCCGGTCGCTGGCGGCGGCATGTTTCCCGTGCGCCGCGTTTATTGCGTCGGCCGAAATTACGTCGATCATATCCGCGAGATGAAGGAAGCCGACGAGCGAGATCCGCCGTTCTTCTTCCAGAAGCCGCGCGATGCCGTGGTCTGCGATGGCGCGCATGTACCGTATCCGCCGTTCACCGCCGACTTCCAGTTCGAGGTGGAGTTGGTGATCGCGATCGGTCTGGCCGGGCGCAACATCCCGGTCGGGCGCGCGCTCGATCATGTCTGGGGCTATGCCGCCGGCATCGATCTGACGCGGCGCGACCGCCAGCGCGATGCCCGCGATCTGCGGTTACCGTGGGAGGTCGGCAAGAGTTTTGATGCCTCGGCGCCGTGCGGCCCGATCTCGCGGGCGCGCGATGCCCGGCATTTCAAGGGCTGCGCCATCACGCTGTCGGTGAACGGGATCGAGCGCCAGCGTGGCGACATCGGGCAGATGATCTGGAGCGTCCCCGAAGTGATTGCGCAATTGTCGCAGCAAGTCACGCTCGCTGCCGGCGACCTGGTCTACACCGGCACGCCGGCCGGCGTCGGCCCCGTCGTTCCCGGTGATCTGATCAGCGCGCAGATCGACGGACTGCCTTCGCTCACCATCACCATCACGCCAACAGAGGCCTGACCATGCTGCCCACCGAACGCGTCTCTTATTCGCCGATCGCGAACCGCTCGCCGCTCAAACTGCCGAACGGCGCCCGCATGGCGGTGTGGGTGATTGTCAATGTCGAGGAGTGGGATCCCAAGCAGACGATGCCGCGCACGGTGCTGACGCCGCCGGCCGGCGGCTCGCCGACGCCGGATATTCCGAACTGGGCCTGGCATGAATACGGCAACCGCGTCGGATTCTGGCGGCTGCTCAAGGTATTCGACGACCACAAGATCCCCGGCGTGCTCGCGATCAACGGCTCGGCGCTGACAGCCTATCCGCCGATCGTGAAGGCGGCGCTGGAGCGAAACTGGGAATTCATGGGCCACGGCTTTACCCAGCGCAACATGCAGAAGGTGGAGAACGAGCGCGAAGACATTCGCAAGACCGCCGATGTGATCGAAGCCGCCACCGGAAAGCGGCCGCGCGGCTGGCTTGGACCGGGCCTCACTGAAACCTGGGAGACGCCGGACCTGCTCAAGCAGGAAGGCTACGACTACGTCGCCGACTGGGTTCTCGATGATCAGCCGGTCTGGCTGAAGACCACTTCCACACCGATCGTCAACGTGCCCTATACCCAGGAATGCAACGACGTGGCAATGATGCTGATCCAGCACCACCAGGCCTCGGAATACTACCAGCGCGCCATCGACCAGTTCGAGCAGATTTATGAAGATGCGGAGCGTTCCGCCCGGGTCATGGCATTAGTTGTGCATCCCTACATCATGGGCGTGCCGCATCGCCTGAAATATTTTCGTCGCATCTTCGAAACCATCCGGAAGAAATCCGATGTCGCTTTCATGACCGGTGAACAGATCCTCGACTGGTACCTCTCGGTGGGACCGAAGGCGCCCTAGACACAATTTATGGAACGGATGAGCCTCTTTCAGATTCTCAATGGATTGACCTTCGCCGCCCTGCTGTTCGTGGTGGCCAGCGGCTTTACATTGATCTTCGGTCTGTTGCGCATCGTCAATCTGGCGCATGGCGCGCTCTATCTGTTCGGCGGCTATGTCGGTTATGACGTGGCGACCCGAACCGGCAGCTTCCTGCTCGGCGGCGTCGGCGCGATGGCGTCGGTCGCGGCGATCGGCTTTGCGCTCGAACGGGGCCTGTTGCGCTTCGTGCGCGGCAACGAGTTGCGTCAGGTGCTGCTGACGCTCGGCGTCGCCTTCGTGCTGAAGGACCTGGCGCTTGTGATCTGGGGTGGCGACAGTTTCACGGTGCCGATCCCGCCAATGCTGCGTGGCGGGCTGCGCGCGTTCGGCGTCTATTATCCGGCCTACCGGCTGTTCGTGCTGGCTACCGGAATCGTCCTGTTCGCCGCGCTCTGGCTGCTGCTCAATCATACAAGGCTGGGCGCGCTGATCCGCGCCGGCGTCGATGACGCCGAGATGGTGGAAGCCTCCGGCGTCGACATCCGCCGGGTGCTGCTGATCACCTTTCTGCTCGGCTCGGCGCTGGCTGGGCTCGGCGGGTTGATGGGCGGCGCGTTTCTGTCGCTTTATCCATCGGCCGACGCCGAGATCCTGGTATTCAGCCTCGCCGTCGTGATCATCGGTGGACGCGGCAGCCTGGTCGGCGTTGCCGTCGGCAGTCTGTTGGTTGGGCTGCTCAATACGCTGGGCCAGGTGCTATTTCCAGAACTCGCTTATTTCGTGATCTTCGGCCCGATGGCGGTGCTGCTGGCGTTCCGCCCGCTCGGCCTGTTCGGACGAGCGGCATGATGAACGCGCGATCCAGCTTCGTCTCCGCAAGGGTCGCCGGCATGACCGGTGGCGACGCGTCGATCGCCGCCATCATTGTCGCGGCGGCGGCGGCGTTACCGCTGGTGCTGTCGACCTATCAGGTCGGACTTGCCACGGAGGTGCTGATCTTCGGCATCCTCGCGATGTCGATCGACATTCTCGGCGGCTTTGCCGGACGCACTTCGCTCGGCCACGGCGCCATCTTCGGCGTATCCACCTATGTCGTGATCTATGCCAGCGTTCAGGCCGGGTTGCCGCCGGCCGCGGCGTTCGCGCTCGGCGTTCTCGCCGCCACCCTGATCGCGGCGATATTCGCGCTGCTCGCCGTGCGCACCTCGGGAGTGTATTTTCTGCTGCTGACGCTCGCGCTCGGCATGATCGTGTGGGGGATCTGCCTGCGATGGACCCAGGTCACGGGTGGCGAGAACGGTATCCGCGGTGACGTCCGCCCAGTGATCCTGTTGGCGCACAACAGGTTCTACTGGGCAGTGCTCGCCGGGGCCGCAGTAGTGACATATGCCATGTGGCGTTTCGTGCGTTCGCCGTTCGGGCTGACACTGCGCGGCATCCGCGACAGCGAAAGCCGGATGCGAAGCCTCGGATATAACGTGCCGCTGCATCTGTTCATCGGCTTTACGGCGTCGGGCTTCTTTGCCGGCGTAGCCGGCGCGCTCTATGCGATGTTCAACAATTTCGTCAGCCCGTCGACGGTCGGGCTGGCGCAATCGGTCGAGGGCGTGCTGATGATGGTCGCAGGCGGCGTCGGTACGCTGTTTGGCTCGTTTGTCGGCGCGGCCGCGATTATCGCGCTGGAGAACATCGTCAGCGCCCATACCGAGCGCTGGCAGATGGTGCTCGGCATCACTTTCATCCTGATCATGATCTTTGCCCCCGAGGGCATCATCGGCAAGCTGCGCGCCATCCCGGCGCGCAAGGTGCGGTAGTCGAATACATCCCTGAAAGGAGATCGAAATGGACCGCAGGCGATTTCTGAAGACCACCACGGCGGCGCTGGCCGCCATGGGGGCGGGAACGGCACCCTGGCGCAGCGCCATCGCTCAAGCGGGCCCGATCAAGATCGGCGTGCTCGCGCCGCTCACCGGCGTCGTCGCTTCAGGCGGCAAGGAAATGGTCGAGGGTGTTCAGTTCTACCTCGGGCAGGTGAACAACGAGATGGCTGGGCGCAAGGTCGAACTGGCCATCGAGGATGACGCCTCGAATCCGGATACCGCGCTGCAGAAGGCGCGCCGGCTGGTCGAGCAGGGCAATTGCCATATGCTGATCGGCAATCTTCTCGCCAACACCGGGCTTGCCGTCGCCAACTACGTCAAGGGCACCGGAACGCCGTACTTCATTCCGATCATCGCCGCTGACGACCTGACCCAGCGCCAGCGAATCAAGAACGTGATCCGCATCGCCGGCTACAGTGCCAGCGAATTTACCCATCCGCTCGGCGATTGGGCGCTGAAGCAGGGCTACAGGAAGATCGCGACCGTCAGCCAAGACTACACATTCGGTCACGAGCAGTGCGGAGGTCTCGCCCAGGTATTCACCGAGGGCGGCGGCGAGATCGTGCAGCAATTCTGGCATCCGCTCAATACCGCGGATTTCAGTCCCTATCTCGGCCAGCTTGCCGACCTCAAGATCGACGCGATCTTCACGATGGAAACCGGAGCCGATGCCACCCGCTTCATCCAGCAATATGCAAGCTTCGGCCTCAAGGCGAAGACGCCGCTGCTGGCCGCGATGAACGGTACCGACCAATCCGTGGTCCGGACGCTTGGCGATGACTGCGAAGGCATTGTGTCGCCGGCGCATTTCGCGGAAGGCTCGGACAATCAGGTGACGCAGAAATTCGTCAGGGAATACGAGGCGAAATACGGCAAGATCCCCTCGCTCTATGGCTTCTCGATGTATTCCGGCATGATGTGGATCGACGCCGCGCTGAAGAAGATGGACGGCAAGGTAGAGGACCGCGAGGCCCTGATCGAAGCCGTGCTGAAGACCGAGTTGGACGGATCGCCGCTAGGTAAGTCGGTCAAGCTCGACGCCTTCGGCAACCCGATCTACGACGTCTACATTCGCAAGGTCATAAAGCGCGCCGACGGCAAGTTCTGGAACGTGCCGACCACCACCTATCCCGCCGTATCGCAATTCTGGAAGTACGATCCGGAGACCTACATGAAGCAGCCACCGTATTCGCGGACGTTCCAGGGCATCAAGAAGGCCTGAGTCGCTGCGTCCGGCCCGTCTCTGTCGCATTGTCGAAGGAAATCGATTGCCGCTTCGCGGGACATTGTTCCACCGGAAACGATTGTGTCCGAACCGATCCTGATTCTGACGGATGTGGTGGTTGCTTTTCACGCCCTCCGGGCGGTCGATGGCATCAGGCTGGCTGTGCCGCGCGGTCAGCGCCGCGCGATTATCGGTCCCAATGGCGCTGGCAAGACCACGCTGTTCAACGCCATCGCCGGCGCGGTGCCGCCAAGCAGTGGCCGGATCAGGTTCGACGGTCACGACATTACGAGGCTGCCGCCGCATAGGCGCGCGCAGCTGGGTATCTCCCGAACGTTCCAGATCACCAATCTTTTTCCGACGCTGAGCGTCCACGACAACATGGTGCTGGCGCTACGCGGGCGGTCATCGCGAAAATTCTCGCTGTTCGGTCTGCCGGATACCGATTCCGCCGAGGCGGCGAGCATCGCCGTCGCTCTCGCTGCCGCGCGACTAGGGGAGCGCGCCGACATCCCGGTGAAGGAACTGTCGTATGGCGAACAGCGCCAGCTTGAGATCGCGCTGTCGCTGGTTACCTCGCCGACCATGCTGCTGCTCGATGAGCCGGCCGCCGGGCTCTCGCCGTCGGAGCGCTCGATGGTCGCGGACATCATTCGGTCCCTCGACCGCGACATTACCGTGGTGCTGATCGAACACGACATGGATCTGGCTCTCGGGATCGTCGACTTCGTCACCTGCATGTTCGAAGGCCGCATTCTGGTGGAGGAGCCGCCGGAACGCATTCGCCGCAACGCCCGGGTCCAGGAAGTCTATCTCGGGAAGCCGCGCCATGCTTGAGGTTCGCGACCTGCACAGCGGCTACGGTGAAGCGGTTGTCGTTCGCGGCGTCTCGCTCGATGTCGGCGCCGGCGAAATCGTCGCGCTGCTTGGCCGTAACGGCATGGGCAAGTCCACCCTGATCCGCTCCATTATGGGGCTGACGCCGCCGCGGGTGGGCTCTGGATCGATCAGCTGGCGCAATGAAAGCCTGCTCGGCCTGCGGCCGCACGAGATCGCCGACCGCAAGATCGCGATCGTGCCGCAGGGTCGGCGGCTGTTTGCGTCACTCACGGTGATCGAACATCTGACCATGCTCAAGAGCGCGCGCGCCAGGGACGGCTGGACCGTCGAGCGTGTGTTCGGGATTTTTCCGCGGCTCGCGGAGCGCCGGCACCACCGTGGCGCACAATTGTCCGGCGGCGAGCGCGGCATGCTTGCGGTCGGCCGCGCGCTCATGATCGATCCGCAGCTGATCCTGATGGACGAGCCGTCAGAAGGTCTCGCGCCGTTGATGGTGCAGCATCTCGAGGAGATCATTCTCGGTCTCAAGCGCGAGGGACTCTCGATCCTGCTGGTCGAACAAAATCTCTACAGCGCGCTCGCGGTCGCCGATCGTGTCTACGTCTTGGAGACCGGGCAGGTGGTGCATCATGCCAATGCCAGCGAGTTGTCGCAGCACACCGAGCTTTTGTTCAAGCACCTCGGCGTGCAGTGAGGTCCAAGGCCGCGCCGCCGTGGGCCAGTGACTAAAAATGCGGCCACGCGTGCTTATTAAAGTAACTTGCATAGAAAGCATGTCTCTGTAATTTTGAAATTGTTGCGCAACCGGGGTCAGTGCGCGGCTTTGTCGGAGTTGCAGCGTGACGAAATCTCCAGCGTCGGATGCAAATGTAGCGAAGCCGCTATCGCGTTATGCGCCGTTTCGCCGCGCCGGAGATCTCGTGTTCTTCGCCGGCATCATTGCCGCCGATCCCTCCACAATGAAGGTGATCAAGGGATATTCCGACCTTCCGTCGGAGGCGCGGCGGCTCGCCGGCGAAACCGGCGAGATGTCCACCGACATGAAGGACGGCCCGATCGCTGCGCAGTCCTGGTGGATATTGAACAGCCTGCGTCTGACCGTCGAAGCGGCAGGCGGCACGCTCAACGACGTCGTGAAACTCACGCAGTACTTTCGAAATCTGCGGGATTTTCCCACCTACGACCGCATTCGCGCGACGTTCTTCGCCGACCCGCCCGCGAGCACGGTCGTTCAGATTTCGGAATTGCTGCCGACCTCGGATTCGCTGCTTGAAGTGGATGCGACCGCGTACATCCCGCTGAAAGCCGCAACCAGCGCGCCTGGATGACTCCAATAGTATCCGGCATCGCCGGTCCGGCTGTCTATTCAATGAACAGGAGAATTCAGAAGTGACCATCATCACCGGGGTTCAGCCCCGTCCCGAAGAAGCCCACAACATGCCCTATGCGCCGGCGGTTTACGTCGAGGCGCCGGCGGGCTTTCTGTTTCTCGCCGGCTGCACGGCTTCCCCGCTCTACCACAAGCACCCTCATGTGCCCGAAGAGCACGTGCTTCCCGACGACATCCGCGAACAGACGCGCCGCGCGCTCGCCAACATCAAGATCATTCTCGACAGCAAGGGGCTGACCTGGCGCCACGTCGTCAAGCTGACGAAATACCTGACCGACATGCGTGAGATGGATGCGATGTACGAAGTGCTGGTCGAGCACTTCGGCGACTGGGTGCCGGCAGGAACGCTGGTCTGCATCAACAACCTCAGCGCCCCCGGGGCGCGAATCGAACTCGACATGATTGCGGCGGTGCCGTCCAACCTGACGACCGCCGGCGCCAAATGAGCGCAGCCTCCCGACCAGCAGCCACGTCGACGCCGGCTCCTGATCGGGACCAGCCGCCGCTTGTCGTGCTCGACAATCTGCAAAAGGATTATCCGGGCGTGCGGGCGCTGCGCGGCGTTTCGATGGACCTGCGGCGCGGCGAGGTTCATGCGCTGATCGGCGAGAACGGCGCCGGCAAGTCCACGCTCATTCGAATTCTGTCCGGCGACGTGCGGCCCGACGGCGGCACGCTGTCGGTCGGCGGAGAACCTGTCGTCTTCGCCGGACCGCTGGACGCGCGAAAGCATGGCATCGTCACGATCTTTCAGGAATTGATGATCGTTCCCGAGCTTAGCGTCGCGGAAAACATCTTCCTCGGCAATGAGCCGGAATCGTTCGGGCTGTTCTATTCGCGGCGCCGAGCCGAGCGCCTAGCGGCCGACGTCCTCGGGACCCTCGTGCAGGGAACCGGAATCCGCCCGTCCCAGCGCGCCGGCAGCCTTTCGACCGCGCAGAAGCAATTGATCGAGATCGCGCGGGCGCTGGTTTTGCGGGCGCCCGTCATCGTCATGGACGAGCCGACCGCGGCGTTGTCGGAAAACGAGGCCGTGGCGCTGCGGCGCCTGATCGTCCGGCTGCGATCGGAGGGTACATCGATCCTCTACGTCTCGCATCGGCTCGACGAGGTGATGGAGATTGCCGACCGCGTCACCGTGCTGCGTGGCGGCGAACGAATTGCGACCTCGGACATCGGGGCGATCAAGCATACCAGCGAATTGATCAGCCTGATGATCGGCCGGCCGATCGCCGAACTGTTCCCGCCACGTAACGAAGATCTCGGCGAAGTCGTGTTCAGCGCGTCGAATCTCACGCGTCACGGCGTGTTCGAGAACATCAGTTTTGATGTGCGGGCCGGCGAAGTCGTCGGGTTTGCCGGTCTTGTCGGCGCCGGGCGAACCGAAGTGATGCGCGCCATCTTCGGAGCTGATGCGCTCGACAGCGGCGAAATCCGCAAGAACGGTCAGACGCTCGCCACCCGAAATCCGCGCGACGCCATCGCGTCGGGCATCGCCTATCTCCCCGAAGACCGCAAGGACCAGGGCCTCGTGCTCTCGATGTCCGGCGCAGAGAACATCGTCATGGCCTCGCTCGAACGATCCGGTGTCGCCGGCTTCGTATCCTGGAAGGCCGTTGGCCGAACCGCGCGGAGCGTAGCCGACAAATTGCACTTTCGGGGGCAACTAGACGCGCTGGCCGGGACCGCGTCGGGCGGCAACCAGCAAAAGCTCGTGATCGGCAAGTGGGTGCTGACCGAGGCCGATATCCTGATCTTCGACGAGCCGACGCGCGGCATCGATGTCGGCGCCAAAGCCGAGGTCTACCTCGCCTCGGACGGAGCTGCCGTGATCCTGGTGTCCTCCGAACTGCCCGAACTGATCAACGTCTGCCACCGGATCTACGCGATGTCTGGCGGCCGCATCTTCGATGAAATCCCGCTGCAGGAATTCGACGAACAGCGCATCCTTGCCGGTGCCTTTGCCGCCCACATGGCCGCGAAGCCGGCGGACCCATTCGCAGGGGTCGCGTAATGATGGGCATTTCCGAAAGCGCCGACCAGATGCCTTCCGCCAATATTGACCGCTTCAAGCCGTTGCCGTTCTTTCAGCGCTACGGCCGGCAAATAGGTCTTCCGGTCATCGTGGTCACCTTGATCGTGCTGTTTACGGCCAACTCAGAAGTGTTCTTCTCGGTCGCCAATTTCCGGAATATCGGTGTCTCGGCCGCGGCACTCGCCGCCGTTTCGTTCGGCCAGACCTTCGCCATCCTCACCGCAGGTCTCGATCTCTCGGTGGGTTCGATCGTCGCACTGGTCAGCATTGTCGGCGCCATCGTCATGCGCGACCACGGCATTCCGGTGGGGCTGATCGCCTCCCTTGTCACCGGCGCCGGCGTCGGCCTGGTCAACGGCATCGTCATCACGCGCTTCAAGGTGTTTCCGTTCATTGCCACGCTCGCGATGATGTCGATCGTCTCCGGTCTCGCGTTGAGCCTGAGCGGCGGCGTCGCCGTGACCGGCGTTCCCGGTGCTTTCGCCGATCTCGCCTATGAACTGGTGCTGGGCGTTCCGGCTCCCGTCATCATCGCGCTGCTGGTCCTGCTGACCGCCTTCGTCGTCCTGAAATACACCAGGCTTGGCCGTCGGATTTATGCGGTCGGCGGCAACGAAGAGGCGGCGCGTCTTTCCGGCATCCGGATCGGCGCCATCAAGACTGCCGCTTACGTCTCCAGCGGCATCTGCGCCGCGGTCGGCTCGATCATTCTTACCGCGCGCGTCGCTTCCGGACAGCCATCGCTCGGCACCACGCTGCCGCTGGAGTCGGTGGCCGCGGTGGTGCTCGGCGGCATATCCCTGTTCGGCGGCCGCGGCTCGGTCGTCGGCGTGGCGTTCGGGGTGCTGTTCGTCAGCATCCTCTCGAACGGCCTGAATTTGCTGAACGTTCCGTCCTACACGCAGATGATGGTGATCGGCGGTGCGCTGATCCTGGCGGTCGCGCTCGATCAGGCCTTCATCGAATCGCGCATAGGCAAAAAAGCTTGATGTCGTGTCACTACTCGTAACTCGTAACAGGAGAACATAATGCAAAGCCAAGTTCGCGCTCTCGGCAAGGCTGGCGTGGCCGGCATGGTCGCCCAGATTGGACTGCTGTTTCTGGCAGGCCAGCCGGCCCATGCCGCCGAGAAGATCGGCGTCTCGATGCCGAACATCAAGGGGCCCTGGTTCACCCCGGTGCTGTACGGTATCTCCGACGAAGCCAAGAAGCTGGGCTACGACGTCGTGATCCAGGACGCCGGCGGCTACGGCAATGTCGACAAGCAGGTCAGTCAGTTTCAAAACTTGGTGGTCCAGAAGGTCGCGGCGATCCTGATGGATCCGGCCAATCCCGCGTCCTTCAATGGGGCGGTGAAGCAGGCCGAGGCTGCGAAAATTCCGGTGATCGGCGCCGGCAGTCCGATCGTGGCGAGCGACGTCGATGCCGATGCGGCGGCATCGTCGAGCCACTGCAATGTCGGCCACGAATTGGCCAAGGGCGCCAAGACGCTGCTGCCGAACGGCGGCACGATCGCCGTGCTCGCGGGGCCCTCCGGCGCATTCTGGGCGTCCGACCGGCTTCGCTGCTTCAAGGAGGACATCACAGGCACCAATCTGAAAATCGTCGCGGAGCAGACCAGCGAGCAGGATCCGGCGGTCGCGCTGTCGCTGGCCAACGATTTTCTGCAGCGGTTTCCCAAGGTCGACATGCTCTATGGCGCGGACGATACCTACGGCGTCGGCGCCGCGCGCGCGGCGCAAGGCGCCCAGAAGTGCGGCAAGGTGAAGGTGATGTTCGCCGTGCTCGGCGAGGCCGCCGAAGAGATGATGCGCGCGGGGTGCGCGGATTATGTCGTGGCGCAGCAGCCGGTGGTGATCGGCCGCTCCGCGGTACGGATGATGGATGCGCTGGTGAAAGGCAAGCCGCTTGAGAAGAAGAAGGACGAGGTTGCGCTGATTCCGGTGACCATGGCGAATCTCAATTCGCTCGACAAGTCCGGCATGCAGGCCCCCAAGGGCTGGACTCCGTAACCTCTGGTCCGGATGAGCCTCGCGTCGCACGACGCGAGGCTCAAACATGCGGGGATGACCACCATGACGGAAACCACGGTTCGGCTTCGCTTGAACCAGCAGCAGCTTGAGTTGATCGACAACAGCATCGAGGCCGGCGAAAGCGGCAGCAGGGACGAGCTCATCCGCTGGGCGCTGCGCGAGTTCGCCGCCACCCATCTCTCCGCCGCAGCCAACGGGAAAAAATCATGACGACGTCGCCGGGACGCAAGACCCTTCAGGAACTGACGATCGAACCCGGAACCGGCAAGGCGCTCGAATTGCGGCGCGGTCAGGTGCTGCGGATCGAGCAGACCAGCGGGCGGCAATGCGCCGATTTCAATTGCTTCAATCTGCATGACTACAAGGAATTCTTCCATACCGGCCGGACCCGGCATCTGCACGGGCTGCATCCCACCAAGGGCGACTTCCTGTGGTCGGCGCCGCCTCGCGAACGACCTATGATGGCGATCATCGAGGACACCGTCGGCACCAACGACGTGCTGTATCCCCGCTGCAGCGGTTTTCTGTTCGAACATCATTACGGCCTGGCGGTGCACACCAATTGCCACGACATCCAGGCGGAGGCGCAGCGTGAATTCGGCCTCACCCCCGATGACGTCCACGACTCCTTCAATTTCTTCATGCACACCGGGGTCGATGCGGCGGGTCATCCGTTTATTGCCAAGAATACCGCCGGGCGCGGCGACTACGTCGAACTGCTGGCGCTGATGGACGTGCTGGCGGTTCCGAACGTGTGCGGTGCCGACGTCATGATGACCAGCGATTTCGAATTGAAGCCGCTGAAGCTTGTCGTGTTCGAGGGTACCGACCAGGACTGGAGCCGGGTTTCCGAACCGCCGCGGCTCCGGAATCAGCGAAGCCCGTCTGATTTCCGGATCAAGAACATCAAGGCCGACCGCGAACTCTATCGCGATGCCTCCTACCGGCCGGAATTCACCAATGTTCCGTTACAGATTTCCGAGCTTGCCGTGAAATTGACAGGTGAAGAACTCGAATGGATCGAGCAGTTGAAGAGCACCGGAAAATACGGCGAAACCGACGCTGAGGTTCTGCGCTACGCCTTCTTTACCTGGTGGATAGGCAAGTTCATGCACGGGCCCAAACATGCGGCACCGACCTGAGCCGGGAAATCAACCTCGGCCCCCGTCATCAAGGCCATTGCAAAAGTAACGGTTCGGTGCGATTTCGACGAACTATTCCCATTGGTTGTACCCTTGCTGGGGATTGGGTCTTGCCGTGTGCGGGGCGGCCATCTCCTGGTGGCCGGTCGCGAGCAGGCCTTGGGTGAAACGGTTACTGCCGAAGAAATATGCAAATCTGAGGGATTGATAAGGACGGGGCAATGGTTGCTGCAGTCAGGAAAAAAGGGCCGGTCGAGGTCCCCGAGATTCGCGTCGGCCTCAAGATGAAGCACACGCGGCTTCTGAAGGGACTCACCCTGAAGCAGCTTGCCGGTTTGGCAGGATGTTCGGAATCGGTGCTGTCGCGAATCGAAAACGGCAACGCCAACCCTTCGATCAAGATGATGCACCGGGTCGCGCTGGCGCTTGGCATGCCGGTATCCGGATTGTTCCAGGAAAATGGCGATCCGTCCGGTGTCGTGATGCGGCAGGGCGAACGACCGATGGTCGGGACCGATCAAATCCGTCGAGGAAAGGAAAGCAGGCTCGAGGCGCTGATTCCGAGTGGCCGCGGCAACCTGCTGTCCGGTTACATCAACGACATCGAGCCCGGCGGCGGAAGCGAAGGGATCCTCCAGCATGAAGGCGAAGAGTTCGGCTACGTGCTCGATGGCGAGATCGAACTGACGGTGGATAATCGCAGCTATCAGCTGCGCCCGGGCGACAGCTTTTATTTCCGCTCCGAACGGCCGCACTCCTATATCAACAATCGAAAAAAGCTCGCTCGCGTGCTGTGGGTCAACACCCCGCCGAGCTTTTGAGAAAGCGACCTGTGTCAGGGCTCGTTGGGAATCGTCGATGAGTGCAAGAAAAACAATCGCGGTCATTGGCGCGGGCCTGGGTGGCCTGAGCGTTGCCGGCTTTCTCCAGCGCGCCGGGTTCCCCGTGACGGTCTATGAGCAGGCGCCGGCGTTTTCGCGGATCGGGGCCGGAATCATTCTCAGCGCCAACGCGATGAAGGCGTTTCGCCGTCTCGGCATCGAACAAGACTTGATCGAAACCGGCATCAAGCCGGAGTCCTACGTCAGCCGCGCTTGGGACAGCGGCGAGACGATGTACGAGATAAAGTTCGATGCTGCGAGCGAAGCGCGTTACGGCGGCCCCTACATGAATATTCATCGCGGCGACCTCCACGGCATGCTGGAACGCGTCGTTACTCCCGGCACGATCGCGTTCGACCATCGCCTTGTCGGGCTCGACGAGAGCCGCGAGGCGGTCCGCCTCAGCTTCGAGAACGGCGTCCGCGTCGAAGCCGACATCGTCATCGGTGCCGACGGCATCCGCTCCAGGGTGCGCGAGAACCTGCTCGGCTTCGAGCCGCCGCGATTCGTCGGCGCCGTGGCGCAGCGGGCGATTTTTCCGACCGAACGGCTGCGCGGATCTGGGATAGCGGACTGTACCAAGTGGTGGGGGCCGGACCGGCACATCCTGCCCTATTTCATGACGAGCCGACGCGACGAGATCTACGTCATCGGTGTCATCCCGGTGGCGCAGTGGGACAGCGAGGCATCTTCGCTGCCCTGCAGCCGCGACGAAATGCTCGAATCCTTCGCCGGCTTCCATGTCGACCTGCGCCGCGTGCTGGAGGTCGCTGACGACGTCAGCTTGTGGCCGATCTACGACCGCGAGCGCAACGACCGCTGGAGCGGCGGCAGGATCGTGCTGCTCGGCGATGCCTGCCATCCGATGCGTCCGTTCATGGCGGCCGGCGGCGCCATGGCGGTCGAAGACGGTGTCATTCTCAGCCGTTGCCTTGCGGCATGCGACGATCACGGCGAGGCGTTTCGCTGCTACGAGGCAACCCGGATTCCGCGCGTCACGGAGGTGCAGCGTATCTCGATCGAGAACAGCTGGATGCGCGGGCCGACTGAAACCGACTGGTTCTATTGCTACGATCCCTGCCTGGCACCGCTTGCCGCGCCGGACTGATCGCCACCGCCCTTGTCAATCGTAAAGCGAGCCAACGACAATGTATGAGCCAAAACCCGATCCAATGGTTGCGCGTGATCTCGTCGGCTATGGCGAGTTCCCGCCCGACCCGGACTGGCCCGGGGGCGCCTCGATCGCGGTGAATTTCAATCTCAACGTCGAGGGCGGCGGCGAAGCGACGCTCGTCAACGGCGACGATGGGTCGGAAGGCATGCTCAACGATATCGGCGTGGGCACAAAATCGGGACAGCGTTCGCCGCTCGTCGAATCCGTGTTCGAGTTCGGCAGCCGTCGCGGCGCCTGGCGGGTGCTGGATATTTTTCGCGATTTCTCGGTCCAGGTCAGCGTGCTCGCCGTCGCGCGAGCGCTGGAGCAGAATCCCGAACTGGCAAAAGCTTTCGTCCAGCGCGGGCACGAGATCGTCAGCCACGGCTATCGCTGGATCGATTACGCCGACGTCGCCGAGGAGGTCGAACGCCAGCATATCCAGCGTGCCATCGACGTGCTGACACGATTGACCGGGATGAGGCCGGTAGGATGGATGACCGGACGGCCCGGACCGAACACGCGGCGCCTGCTCGTCGAGGCCGGCGGCTTTCTGTACGACCGGGACTCGCTCGCCGATGAATTGCCCTATTGGCTGCGGGTCGGTGACCGGCCGCATCTGGTCATTCCCTATTCCTACGAGGCGAACGACAACCGCTTCAATGAAAACAGCGGTTTCTCCACCGGCGACGACTTTTTCAGCTACATGCGCGACGCCTTCGACGTTCTCCGCCGCGAGGGCCAAAAAGGCTCGCCGAAGCTGCTGTCGATCGGCCTGCATGACCGGCTGATCGGACGGCCGGGGCGTTGCACCGGGCTGATCAGGCTTCTCGATCACATGCGGAGTTTTGAGGACGTATGGTTCTGCCGCGGCGTCGACATCGCCGAGCATTGGCGCGGGCGCTTTCCGCAGTCCTAGAGTAAGCTTCAACCCGATTGAAGCATGGTCAGGTCCGACGTTCTACCCAACAGATCGCTCGACGCGGCGACGCGGCCGAAAATCTGCATCGTCTCCAGGCTCGCATCGTGCAGTTTGCGGCTGAAGCCGGAGACGCAGTCGGACAGCACCACGAAGCGGAAGTCGCGATGGAAGGCATCGCGCGCGGTGGCCTCGACGCACATATTGGTAATGACGCCGGCGAGGTAAATCGTGTCGACGCCGAGACCGCGCAGCAGGGCCTCGAGCGCGGTGTTATGGAAACCGCTGTAGCGGGTTTTCTCGACGACGTAGTCGGGCGAGGGCATTTCCGCCAGCACTTCCGCGCCCCAGGTGCCGCGCCGCAGTCCTTCGCTGCGGATGAAGGGGCGGGACTGTTCGATGATCAGCCCGGCGTCAATCGGAAATCCGTGGGCGTCGGTGTTCCACGCCATGCGCAGATAGATCACGGGAATAGCGCGGGTCTTGCAGGCGGTCACCGCGGCCGCGGTGGCCGGCACCACGCCGTCCATATCAAAACAATGCAACCCGTTGCGCGGATAAACCCCACGCGCGTTGCAATAGTCGTTCTGCATGTCGACCACGACAAGAGCAGCCTTTCCCGGCACCGTGGTCGTCATGGCGTCTAGTCCTTCGTCAGGCTGCCGCCGTTTCCTTGTCAACTTCAAGCCGGTCCAGGACCTCGTCGACTGACAAGACGTCGCCGAAGAATTCAAAGAAGTTATTCAGCGCCGCGGCATGGGTTTCGGCGGTCGACCCGGCATTGCAGTCCGAGACCATGATCGTGCGGAAATTGAGCATCATGGCGTCCTGCGCCGACGCCTGGCAGCAGACATTGGTATAGGTGCCGGCGATAAGCACGAATTCGATTCCGTGCGCCCTGAGATGCGCGGCAAGGTCGGAGGAGCCCTGGATGAAAGCCGAATAGACCTTCTTCACCATCCGTGTGTCATCGGCGCGGACATCGAGCGTCGGCCAGAGCTGGTATCCTTCTGCGCCCAGTTCCATTGCGGCCAGACGGGTCTCGGCTTTTTCTGGCGGGAGGAGTTCGTGACGAACCGACCACTTCTCGCGGGTATCCGTCGTCGTGTTTTGTATCCAGATGACGCGGCCGCCGCGTTCGCGCAGCGCCGCGGCGAGCCGGTTGATCGCGGGAACGATGTCGCGCGCTGTTTCCGCCTCGCCTTGCGCGTTCGGCGCGACGAAATAGTTCTGCATGTCGATGACAACCAGGGCGGTCCGGGCGACGGGGATGGCGTCCCACGGATGCACGTTGCCGCGATCGGCGATCGCCGCTGCCATCAAGTCCTGGGAAAGTGCGTAGCCGGACATCGGGGTCTCCGTCGGTCCATCGTGGGTTGAACTGGCGCATGCGACGGTCGCGCATTTGCGCCACTACGAGCAAGAATTGCACCATAGTCAAGTGCTTTCATGAGCAGAAAGAAGGCGCCCTGCTCACAGCGTGGGCGGCGTATTCACCCACACGATCATGGCGGCCGCCTCGCCGGGATTGGCGACGCCGTGCGGGCGCATGGAGGGAAAGAAGAAAGCATCGCCGGCCTTCAGCGCATAAGTATCGCCTTCCACGGTCAGGGCGATCTCGCCGGTGACGATGTAGCCGACTTCGTCGCCCTCGTGCTGGCGCATGCCGTCGCTACGCGCGCCCGGCTGAACGCGAAGCAAGGTCGCCTGCAGCGCCGAGTCGGCGCCAAATGGAATCAGCAGCTCGGTCTCAACGCCGTCGACGCCGAAACCGCCGAGCCCGATCCGGCTCAGCACCGGTCGCTGCCCCTCGCGCATGATGATGCCATGCGCCGGGGTCTGTTCACTCAGCAGCGTGGCGATCGTGATGCCGAGACCCTTTGCAAGGCGGTGCAGCGTATTGAGCGAAGGGGTGGCCTTCCGATTTTCGATCTTCGAGATCAGGCTTTCGGAACAGCCGGACGCCGCGGCGAGATCGGCGAGCCGCATGGCTTTGGCGATCCGCGCGTGCTTCAGTTTTACGCCGAGCGCCAGTTCGTCTTGAGCCGACCCGTCTCGGGGAAATCGAGTCGCTGACGTTGCCTTCTTCACTAAAACCTCTCCGCGAGTCGCCAAGAACTGGTATCCTGCCGTTTAACCGCCGGCGCTGGCAATCCGGCACTTCGGAGGCGATTGCCTGTCCCCTGCCAACGCCCGCAGCGGCGCTGCCATGGGCCAGCCCATTGAGGATTCCATTTATCGCGTTCGGGGCATTTTGCAAACCATGAAAGCAGTTTCCTCTAATTCATGGGCATGTTGCTGTTTTTCGCGTCAGATGCGCCGACAGGAAGCCGAATAACCTAGATTTTCCAGAGTTTCCTCCATGGCATGTGAGTTGCATCGTATTCAGGTGTGCCGCGCTGACGTGCGGCAGACCTGAGCGCCGCTCTTCAAATGGAGACCTACCCGTGAAATTAGATCGAGTGCGTATCGTGCTGATGTCTCTGATCGGCGGATTGTTGTTCGCAAATCAGGCCGTCGCCGACGAAAAGCTCAAGGTGGCTTTTGTCGAATTTTCGCAGGCGTCGGGATCGTCGTGGGTTCGGGCCAATACCGAGTCGGCCAAATACCTGCAGGAGCACGTGCCTGACCTCGATATCACCCGCGTCGAATCGGTCGCTGACGGCCCTGGCGTGGTGCCCGTGATCAACAACCTGATCGCCAAGGGCAACAAGGTCATCTTTGCCAACAGCTATGGCTACGGAACCTTTATTCCCGAGATCGCCAAGAAACACCCCGAGGTCGACTTCGTCGTGCAGATGTCCGACCCGAAGGGCCCGAAAAACGTCGCCTCCTACTATGGCAAGCTGGAAGAAGTCCGCTATCTCGAGGGTGTCCTTGCCGGCAAGATGACCAAGACCAACATCATCGGGTTTTCCGGCGCCTTTCCTTATTCGGCCGTCGTCTCGGGCGTGAACGCGTTCGCGCTCGGCGTCAAATCGGTCAATCCGAACGCCAAGGTCGTCACCAACTGGGTCAACAGCTGGTACGACCCGCCGAAGGAGAAGGAATCCGCCGATGCGCTGCTCAGCGCCGGGGCTGATATCATCGTCAACCACCTCGACTCCTCGGCTACGCTGCAGGCGGCCGCGGCAAAGGGCAAATGGGGCATGACCTCGAACGCCGACTGGTCGTTCGCGGCGCCGCAGGCTTTCCTCAGCGGCAGCGCCTGGAATTGGGGTCCGTTTTACGTCAAGGCCGTCGAAGCCGTGAAGGCCAACAAGTTTGAATCCACGCGCGATCTCGGCGACCTGAAAGGCGGCATCGTGGTGCTGTTGCCCTATGGCCCGATGGTGACCGACGAGGCCAAGCACGCGGTGGAAGCGGCCAAGCAGAAGATCATGTCGGGCGAGCTGAAAGTCTTTGCCGGGCCGATCGAGGATAATGAGGGCAAGCTGCGCGTTCCCGCCGGCGGCGAGCTCAGCTCCGAAGACGCCGCCACCAAGATGAACTGGCTTGTGGCAGGAGTGCAAGGCGCGGCGAAATAATCTCGATAGCCAGGGATCAGCCTCATGGCCTCAGCCGGCGAAGGCGTTTTACTGTCGTCGATCAGCAAGCGCTTCGGCGAGACCGTCGCCAACGACCGCGTCGATCTCACCTTGCGGCGCGGAGAAATTCACGCGCTGCTCGGCGAAAACGGCGCCGGCAAATCGACGCTGATGAACATCCTGTCGGGCGTCTATATGCCCGACAGCGGTGAAATCTTCATCGACGGCGAGAAGACCAGGTTTCGCTCGCCGTGGGATGCGGTTCGTCGCGGGATCGGCATGGTTCACCAGCATTTTCAACTGGTGAATGCCTTTTCCGTGCTCGATAATATTCTGCTCGGGGCGACCGAATCCTCGCTCCGGCTGCATCGGCGCGAGGCGGCCCAGCGCGTCGAAGCCGTGGGACGCGAGCACGGGCTGCATATCGATCCCCATGTGCTGATCTGGCAATTGACCGTCGGTCAACGGCAAAAGGTCGAAATCCTGAAGTTGCTCTACCGGGGCGCGGATTTCCTGCTGCTGGACGAGCCGACTTCGATGCTGACGCCCGGCGAAGCGGCCGATCTCTACGTCGCGCTGCGCCGGCTCGCGGACGCGGGCAAATATGTCGTGTTCATCACCCACAAGCTGCGCGAAGTCGCCGCTGCCGCCGACCGGGTCACGGTGCTGCGGCGCGGTCGCGTCGTTGCGTCCTTCGGCAAGTCGGAAGCCTCGATCCAGGAACTCGGTGCGTTGATGGTCGGCGCCGCGATGCCGCCACAGCGACCGATCAGCGCCGGCAATTTCGGCGACGCCGTGCTCAAGGTCCGGGAAGGCCGCGCGACGGCCGACCGCGGCGCCAGCGGCCTGAAGGGCGTGACGCTTGAGGTGCGGGCCGGGGAAATCCTCGGCATTGCTGGCGTTGCGGGCAACGGCCAAGTCGAACTAGCCGAATGCGTGGCCGGAATCCGCTCCCTTCAGCAGGGACAGATATGGCTCAACGGCCATGACATGACAAAGGCCAATGCACTGTCGCGGCTTCGCGCCGGGTTACGCTTCGTGCCCGAGGATCGTCTCGGAATGGGATTGGTCCCGCAGCTCGACATGACCGACAACATGCTGCTTCGCGACTATCGCGAGCGGCCGCTGGCGAAAGGCATGTGGGTCAGCCGGCGGGTGGCGCGCGAGCGCGCCGAGAACCTTATCCGCGATTACGACGTGCGCACGCCGGGCACCGCCACTGCGGTCCGCTCGCTTTCCGGCGGCAACCAGCAGAAGATCCTGATTGGGCGCGAAGTGCTGGCCGAGCCTGTCGTGTTCATCGTCGCGCAACCGACCCGTGGTCTCGATATCGCGGCGGCGGGCGCGGTGCACGATCGCCTGCTCGACCTGCGCGAGAGCGGTGCCGGGATCATTCTCATTTCCGAGGACCTCGACGAGATCCTGCAATTATCCGACCGTGTGATGGTACTCTATGACGGCGCCATCTGCGGCACCTGGCATCGCCAGGATGCCAATCGCGGCGACATCGGCGCCGTGATGGGCGGCCATTTGCTGGACGCGGCTTGATGATGGCCATTCCGATCTGGCTGCGGATGCCTGGCGCCTTCGTGCTGTCGGTCCTGCTTGGGCTGGCGGCCTCGTCGCTTGTCCTCGTTGCCGTGCACGCGCCCGTTCTTGAAACTTTTCGTGCCATCTATGACGGCGCTGTCGGCTCGTGGAGCGCGCTCGAGAGTTCGCTGGTGTTTGCCGAGCCGATCGCCTTTACCGGTCTGGCCGCGGCCATCGCCTTTCGAGCGCGGGTCTGGAATATCGGCGGCGAGGGCCAGATGGTGATGGGCGCCTTCGGTGCCGGTCTCGTCGCGCTCAATACATCGCTGCCACCTCCGCTGATGTTGCTCGCGGTCGCCGGCTGCGGCATCGCCTGCGGCGCGATCTGGGCCTTCATTCCGGCGGCCCTGAAAGTCTGGCTTGGTGTCAACGAAGTGTTGTCGAGCCTGATGTTGAACTACGTGGCCATTCTGTGGGTGCAATCGCTAGTCTATGGACCATGGCGCGAGCCCGGCGGCGGCTGGCCCTATTCGGCATTTTTTCCCGATGAGGCAAGGCTGCCGTCGATAGGGTCCGAACTCGATATCTGCATCATCGCGGCGACGCTGGTGGCGCTGGCACTGAGCGTGCTGCTGCGGTTCAGCCGCTGGGGTTTCGAGATCACCGTCGTCGGCCACTCGCACGAAGCGGCGCGGTACGCGGCTATCAGCGTCACCCGCGTCACCATCGCCGTCATGCTCCTCAGCGGCGCGCTGGCCGGGATAGCGGGAATCCAGCAAGTGAGCGGGACGGCCGGACGTCTCTATGTGCTGACGCCGGGCTATGGCTATCTCGGTATTCTCGTCTCGTGGCTGGCCGGGCACGATCCAGTCCTGGTGCTGGTTATGTCGGTGTTCTACGGCATCCTGATCCAGGGCGGCTCGGCGCTGCAGATCGCCCAGATCGATCCGTCACTGGTTCGGATCATGCAGGCCGCGATCATCCTTTTTGCGCTCGCCGGCCTGACCCTGGCGAGACGATTCCGGCCGCGTGCGCGGCTCGCGAAGGTCGACCGCGCATGAACATGACGGTCCTCATCAGCATGCTGGCGACCAGCGTGGCCGCTGCAAGCCCGCTGCTGTTGGCCGCGCTCGGCGAACTCGTGGTCGAACGCAGCGGTGTGCTGAATCTGGGGATCGAAGGCATCATGCTGGTGGGCGCGCTCACGGCGGTGGCCGCGACGCTCGGCTCGGGATCGGTCGTGATCGGCATCCTCTGCGCGATCGTGGCCGGCATGCTGCTCGGGCTGTTGTTCGCGCTGTTGACGGTGACGATCCGCGCCGATCACGTCGTCGCCGGCCTCGCCATGGTGCTGTTCGGCGACGGGCTGTCGAGCTTTGCCGGGCACGGCCTGGTCGCCATTGACGTTCCCCAGAGCGTGCACGCGCTTCCGATTCCGCTGGTTTCGGATATCCCCGCGCTCGGCCCGATCTTCTTCAATCAAAATGTGCTGGTCTATCTCTCCTACATCATGGTCGCGGTGGTCTGGTATTTCCTCTACCGGACGCGGCCCGGCCTGGCGCTGCGCGCGGCCGGCGAGAAGCCGAGCGCCGTCGACGTTGTCGGCTGGAACGTGTTCCGGATTCGCTATCTCGCGGTCATGTTCGGCGCCGGCATGGCCGGACTGGCCGGGGCGTTCCTGTCGGTCGCCTATTTAAGCAGCTGGGCCGAGGGCATGATCGCCGGCCGTGGCTGGGTAGCGCTGGCGCTCGTGATCTTTGCCGGCTGGCATCCGATCAAACTGCTCGGCGGCGCCTATCTGTTCGGCTTCGCTTACATCCTGATCGCGGAGTCGCAGGTTCTGGGCGGCGTGTTCTATCTGATCTCGACCTACGTCATGCAGATGTTCCCCTATCTGATGGCGATCATCGTGCTGGCGGTGATGGGCAGACGCGCCATGAAGCGCCGCGCCGGCGCGCCCGAGGCGCTCGCACTGCCCTACGTGCGTGAAGAGCGATGAAGCCCGGGGTCGCATCATGCAAGTGCACGCATTCGATCTGACAGCCACCAAAGGAGAAGACGATGCCGAAGCCTGAACTGGAATTCTTCCCGGCCGAGAACATTCCCTGGGTGCCGGTCGAGGGCGCACCTCCCGGTCACTACCAGAAGATTCTGACCGAGGATCCCGACAGGATGTTCGTGACGCGTATGCTGAAGGTTGATCCGGGCTGCGCCAGCACCGAGACGTTCGTGCATGACTTCTGGGAAGAGGTCTACATCCTCGAAGGCAATCAGTGGGACGGCGACCAGTTCTTCGAGAAGGGCATGTATGCCTGCCGGCCACCGGGCATGAAGCACGGCCCGTACCGGACCGAGGGCGGGGTGGTGACGTTCGAAGTCAGGTACGCGCGCTAGGTTTCCATCGATCCCGGGGATACCGAGATGCCAAACCACGGCCGCAGCGTCTTGGCCAATATCGACCGGCTCAATGCCTTCATGGACAGGAATGGACTGGCGGCGGTCGCTGTCCGGACCGGCGTAAACTTTACCTATCTGTCAGGCATGGCGATGCCGGGCACGCTCGCCCGGCATCTCGACATTGCCAGTACGGTGCGCGGCTTCATGGTGCTATGGCCGCGTCATGGCGCGCCGGTCATCGTCCTCGACGCCTTTGCGGAGAAACTGGCGCGGCGCGAATCGTGGATCGCGCAGGTCGAAGTCTATCAGGCCTACGAGAAATCGCTCTACAGCCGGGTCGCGGAATTGATTGCCGATGCCGGTCTGGCGGCAGCCCGGATCGGCTTCGAACAGGATGGACTGAGCGCGGCGCACTGGGAGGAGATCCAGTGCGCCCTGCCGAGGCTCGAAATGTTCAACTGTTCGCGGATGATGGACGAAGTCCGATGGATCAAGACGACGGGCGAAATCGCCCAGCAGAAAAGTGCGGCCGATCTGCTCGACGACGTGCTGGCCGAGATCTTCCCGACCATCCGGGACGGCGAAACCGAGCGTGACGTGCATGCCCGCATGGTCGCGGCCTGCATGCGGCGGGGAGCTGCCTATGTGCATGGCATCCTGAATTCAAGTTCGAACGACGTGATGTATGGCGGCGAAAGCGATGTCGCGTTTCGCACAGGCGATTTTGTCCGCAACGACTATGTCGCCTATTTCGGTGGGTGTCCGGGGCATCAGTCGCGGCTCGCCATTCTGGGGCCGCCGAGCGCCGAACAGATGCGCGGCTATGAGCTGACGCTCGAGATTCACCGCAAGACCATTGACCGCTGCCAGGCCGGGGTAACGGCCGGCGAGATATATGCCTTTGCGGTCGCAGAGTTCAGGAAGAAGGGCATCGACTACACCGCATCGCTGGTCGGGCACGGCATGGGACCATGGTTTCACCAGCAAGAGCCGGTGTTGCGCAGGGGCAGCGCTATCGTGCTGGAAAAGGGAATGATCCTGGCCGTCGAACCGCAGCGCCTGCACTGGCACCTGCAGGATCTCGTCTTGATCGGCGATGGGGCGCCGCAACTGCTCTCTGACAAATTCGCGATTGACCAGCCGTTCGTCATCTGACTGAGAACGGTTGCAACCGTCTGCGGAGCAAGACTTCGTCCGCAATCTAAGATCCAGTTTCAATACAAGCGCCTCCTTGGCACGGATCCGGTCGGCGATACCGGCAAGCGTTTTGCGTTGATCATCGAATGCTCGTGCGCACGCACTTCCCGGATCTCGCCGCGGTCTCGGCGGCACTGAACAAGGAAAGTGTGATCATCATGAACAGCCTCCAAGCTAACAGAGGAGCGGGCGCGCTCGTGGCAGCCCAGCTTTCCGAAATTCGATCACGTTCGCCGGGAAGCAGATTTCCCTCGCGCATATTTACGCCAGGCCGCACTGGGTCTAACTGACTACATCGGCGGTGCCGCATGCGAGCTTTGCAAGCAGCATGTGCGAACTTCGACGAAGGTCCGGTTCTGGCGCAAAGCAGTCACTCACCCCGATCGACAGTTTTGAGACGGCGCTGAAGCGTTAGTCGAGCATACCTTCTGCGGCAGCGGGCTGGACCTTTCCTTTAAGCCGCGCGTCGTTTTCCTTTTGCCTTTGAAACAGCTTTAGCCTTCCGCGGCTTTCTGTCAGATGGGATGGATACGGAGGGTGTCTCCGCAATCGTCACACGGGCGATACCTCCAAGAGATCTCGCCAAGACTTCGCGCTGTGCAGCCAGCCAGTGTGTGTGTCGGCCCGTCCATCGCGACAACCATCAGCGATCCACAGATGGTACGCACGTTCGCGAATGGACTGTTCCAGATCCTGCATGTGCAGCTCCTACGTTTTCGATGGGAGCAATTTTGGCGGCACACGTTTAACAAAAGGAAAACACGCGAACAGATGGAACGGGCATCCCTTTCGGGACCAAGATCGGCTACGACAGGGCGTCTTACCTTCATAGGCATCTAAGATGATCTTGAATATTTGCTTGGCAGAATCTTCTGGCCAACCGCGCTTAGCCTCATTCTTGACACTCGTGCCAAGATGTACATCCTGATAACGGTCTTGCGCTTTGGCCTGATACGCTGATCGATATATTGGCTCCCAAGCGTGACAATCACTGAGGGGGGCCCGTGTCGGCCAAACCGAATGTGGTCACTAGGGCAGGCGCTGATCGACCGGCGGCTCTACCTGCCGGAAAGCTGGGCGCGGGACGCCGAGCGCCGGGCCAAGGCGCATGTGGGAGCTTTATTGGGGTTCAAACCAAAGCCAAAGCAGGCTGCGTTTGCGGCTCGCGCGTTTCGCTGCTTGCCCAAGAGCCGGGCTTTACCCCAGCAGCAAATCCGCGACCCACGCCTTGAGAAAGGCGGCATCTGCCGGATTGGCGCTCGGATTGCCCGCGCGATGACCCCACACACTCGGGATCGAGCGCAGGGTCCCGGTTGCAAGATGGGGAAGCTCGGCCGCATTATCCGCAACGCGGAAATAGAGATCCGTCTCGCTCGGCATCAGGAGCATTTGCGCCTTTATGGACTGGAGCGCTTGCGTGAGATCGCCGTTGTAAAGAGTGTTGCCGCTGATATCGCCGTGAAACCAAGCGAGTGCCTGCGCATAGAGGTTCGCCGCGCGGCATTGCGAAAACCGCTCGGCCCAATTGGTGCGGACGAAGGTTTCGAGATCCGGTAGAAATCCTGGCTCAGGCCCCAGGCGGCATAAATGTGGCCAAAGGCCTTGAGCGCCAGCAACGGCTCGCTCGAAAAGCGGCCATTGCCGGTATGCTCCGGCGCGGCTTCGAGCGTGCGCAACAGGCCGGACAGAAAAACTTTGTTGTGATCGGCTGTGCGGGCGCTGCCGCAGACGACGAAGGCGCGTACCACCATTTCGGGGTAGAGCGCCGCCCAATGATAGGCCTGCATACCGCCCATCGAAAATCCATAAACGGCGGCGAGTTTGTCCACGCCGCACATTTCCGTGACGAGACGCTTTTGTGCCCGCACATTGTCGGCGACGGTGACGAGCGCGGGATAATCCGGCGTCTCCGCCGCGCCGGACGATTCCCCGTTCGAGAACATGCCCACCGCGATGATGCACCAGCGCGCGGGATCGAGAATGCCCTCCGGCCCGATCAGCCAGGACATATCCGCGAGACGCGCGGAATAGCTGCTGGGGTAGAGAATGAGATTGTCGCGCTTGTCGTTGAGCCTGCCAAAGCGCTGCCAGGCGAGCCGGGCCACGCGGATCACGCCGCCTTTTTCCACGGCAAAATCGCCGAGTGCAAAGGTGCCCGTCTCATTCTCCCAATTCATGGCTCTTCTCCCGGGTATCCGTCTACGCCTTTTCAGGCGGCCTGCTCCTCGAAAGCAACAGCGACACGCAGAAGGTCGAGGTCTGACCCGCGAGCGCCGATGATCGAAAGCCCCACCGGCGCGCCACCGGCCGTTGCGCCCGGAAGATTGACCTGCGGGACGCCGGTGAGGCCGCCCTGGCTGGTCAGGCAGCCGATGCGTTCGCGCAAGGGGTCCAA